>Ga0197143_1000475_pt1 | contig 43921 bp, 41 predicted proteins | sample GBS70_MetaG_FD_148603 | JGI IMG/M metagenome (GOLD analysis project Ga0197143, IMG submission 148603) | Sediment microbial communities from Great Boiling Springs, Gerlach, Nevada, United States - GBS 70_MetaG | ecosystem: Environmental > Aquatic > Thermal springs > Hot (42-90C) > Sediment... | reverse complement strand
TAAAAATTTTTTAAACATTATACAAAAAGGGCATGTTGGTGTTGAATAAACTTTTATTTTTTTGTTCATAATAAAGTCCTCTAAATTTATTTTTTATTTTATAATCTTCAAATCAAAAAGCAAAGCAATAATTAAACTTACACCTGATGTGAAAAATATAACAAAATAGTTTATTATATCTTTCTTAGATGTCAAACTGCACAAAACTGATATAAGTATGTTTTTATCTTCATCAACAAAATGTTCGTCTGATACAATTTTTTCAATTATATTAGTTTTATTTACCAAATTTCTTCTTTCATTTTCAGCCTTAAACTTGTAGATAAAAAACAATAAAAATCCTACAATACCTATGTACCAAAGAAGCTTCGTCAAAAAAACACTAAACAATCCAGTAACACCAATTAATCTTATAGAAATAGTAGCAACAAGACCTATTATAAAAAACAAAGTTGTAACAGGTGATTCCTTACAAACATTTTTACTCATTATCAATAATTCTCAACAAACAATTCGAAAAATGCTTGTGGATGATCGCAAGCTGGACATCTTTGTGGCGCTTCAAGACCTTCATGGATATAGCCGCAATTTCTACATCTCCATTTAACAACTTGATTCTTTTTAAACACTAAGCCATTTTCTATATTTTCCAAAAGTTTCAAGTATCTTCTTTCATGACCTTGTTCTGCAACTGCAATTGCTTCAAAAACTTTTGCTATCTCTTCAAGACCTTCAGAACGTGCAACTTTTGCAAACTCTGGATACATCTTTGTATACTCATAATTTTCTCCAGCAGCTGATGATTTTAAATTTGTTTTTGTATCACCAATTATACCTGCTGGAAAAGCTGCTTGTATTTCAACTTCACCGCCTTCTAAAAATTTAAACAATCTCTTTGCATGCTCTTTTTCATTTTCAGCAGTATCTAAAAATATCCAAGAGATCTGTTCATACCCTTCTTTTTTTGCAACTGATGCAAAATATGTGTATCTGTTTCTTGCTTGTGATTCGCCTGCAAATGCTGTAAGAAGATTTTTTTCAGTTTTTGTTCCTTTTATTGACTTCATAGTTTTTAACCCTCCTCTCACAAAGTTTTTAATTTTTTCAATTTATTACTTACAACTTTTCTTCTTTTTGCAAGACATAATTTACCTCCTTTCTTTTCTAAGTTTTTCTGTTTTTTGGTTTTACTTCTTTTAGCAAATTATCTTCTATTGTTTTTTTATCAGGCAAACCATGTGCAGCAAAGATAATCTCTCCGTTTGAACCTATAAGAAAATTTGTTGGGATACCTCTTACACCGTAGCTTCTTGCTACTTGTCCTCTTTTGTCTAAAAGAACTTTGTATTTGACTTCTCTTACGCTTATAAACTTGGCAACATCTTTTTCATTTTCTCCAATGTTTACAGATATAATTTCTAACCCATCTTCATTATATTTTTCATACAAAGATTTTAAATCAGGAATTTCCTTAACACAATAGGGACACCAAGTTGTCCAAAAGTTCAAAAGAACAAGTTTTTGACCAACAATGCTTGACAGTTTAAAACTCTCAGTAGAATTAAGAACTGGCAGTTCAAAATCTATATATTTTAGACTACTTTCTTTTTGTTTCTTTGTTTGTGCACAAGCAATTGTTATTAATAGAAGTGGAATAGTAATTATTTTTTTCATCCTATCCTCCTTATATCAGATGCAATTTTTTCTACAAACTCATCAATTTTTTTCTTAATATCATCTCTGACTTTCCTAAAAAAATCTAATTTTTCTTCTAAAGTTCCTTCTGCTTCTACTGGATCAGGGAAATTCCAATGCAATTTTCCCTTTTTTACCTCTCCAATAAATACGGGGCACATCTCTTTTGAATAATCACCACATAAAGTAATGACATAATCAAAACTTTGAAAAAGGAATTCTGATACTAACTTACTTTTATGATGTGAAATATCAATACCGATTTCTCTCATAACCTCAATTGCCAATGGATGTACAAAAGTTTCTTTTGCACCAGCAGAGAACACTTCAAATCTATCACCGTAAAAATATCTTAGTAAACCTTCAGCCATCTGCGACCTTGCAGAATTTGCAACACATAAAAACAAAACTTTTATTTTCCCCATATTCCTTCAAAAAGATAAATCTAAAATCATCATCAATAAAAATCCAACAACTAAAGAAAAAGTTGCTAAGTTTGTATTTTCTGCTTTTTGTGACTCAGGTATAAGCTCTTCTACAGTAACATACACCATCGCACCTGCTGCAAAAGATAAAGCATAAGGCAAAATTTTTTGCCACAAAGAAACAACTAAAGCACCTAAAACTGCACCAATCGGCTCAATTACAGCACTAATTTGTCCAAAATAAAAACTTTTTTTCTTTGTTAATCCACCAGCGTTTAAAGGTAAAGATATAGCCATACCCTCGGGGAAATTTTGTACCCCGATACCTACTGCTAAAATTAAACCTTCAAAAACTCTTCCTGAGCCAATTGTGACTCCAACCGCTAATCCTTCTGGGAAATTATGTATTGTCATTGCTAAGAATAGCAACATTGTTTTCTTTAAGTTTGATTTTACACCTTCTGTCTTATCTTCAGGGTCAAACATGTGGAGGTGTGGAGTGAAGTTGTCAATAATATTTAGAACAACAGTGCCTAACAAGAAGCCAACTGCTGCAGGGAGCCACTTCGGCAAGTTCATACCTTCAGATAGTTCAATTGACGGTATAAGCAGACTCCAGATGCTTGCCGAGACCATGATCCCTGCTGAAAAACCTAAGGATGCATCTAAGAATCTTCTTGAAACCACCCTATTCAAGAACACCACTGCTGAGCCTAATGCTGTCAAAGACCATGTGAATATACCGGAGATGAAAGATAAAACTACAGGGTTTAAAGAAACAAAAAAACTCATACAAAGGAGCCTACTCTTTAACTTCTACGAACTCTTCTTTCGCTGCGCCGCACACCGGGCATACCCAACCGTCTGGGAGGCGCTCAAAAGGTGTTCCTGGCTCAATACCATTATCTGGATCGCCCTTTTGAGGATCGTATATATAGCCGCAGACTTTGCATTCGTATTTTCTCATCATTTCTTCTCCTTTCTCTATCGGACCTTCTTTTATGTAAGTTGGTGCTGTCTTTGGCGATTTGCCTTTTTTTACTGAATGATAAAACTCATATGTCATCGCTTCACCACCATCTGATATTACATCAGCGTCGATAACTTCACCTATAAACAATACATGGGTGCCAACATCAACACTATTTGTAACCTTTACTTCTATATACGCTATAGAATTATCTAAAACTATTGGCAAGCCGTGAGCAGAAATCTTGTATCTGACATTTTCAAATTTATTTATATCTCTTCCGGTCTTGAACCCAAACTTCCCTATAAGCTGTAAAGTAGCATCTTTGCTAAGTATAGAAATAACAAACATATTACATTCTTTCACGTACTCGCAGGTCAAGTTGTTTTTATGCAAGCATACAGCGACTTTTGGTGGCTCTGCAGTAATTTGAAAAACGGTATTTGCGATTTGCCCATTGAACCTACCTTCTTTATTCTTGGACGAAACGATATACATCCCATAACTAATTTTGTATAATGCCTGCAGGTTCATATTTTTACTTAGTTCTTTTCTGGCACTCCACACATATACCTTTCAGTAATGCAGAGATTTTCTTTACGAGGTGGCCGTTAATCTTTTGCCTCTTCGTGAAGCATAGTTCTACGTTTAAATCATATATCCTATGACATTTCTCGCATATAAAGTGGCAATGCGGCTGCACATGCCCATCAAAATGCAGCCTATTCTCTGTCGGTATTTCCAAGATTAGTCCTTTTTCTATCATCTCTTTCAGCGTGTTATAAATAGTTGCTTTTGAAATAGTGGGTATTTCCTTAACTAAATCGTTGTAAATTTTCTCAACGTCCGGGTGTGTCCTGTGCTCAATCATATACTGGTAGATCTTTATTCTCTGTATTGTTGGTTTTAGTCCTTTGGACCTCAGCGTCTTCTTTATTTCCTCTACATTTTGAATCATTTCTAAGTTGTAACAAAGTTATAATTTATAATAAATACGATGTGGTAATTATACAAAATTAAGATTATTTTTTGCAAACTGAGGAATTTGGAAAAAAAATATTTTCAAAGCAAATGGAAATGGTGTAAAAATTTTAATAAAATATATTTTTTCAAAACGCGCAGCACTGTGAAATAACAACATACATACAGGTGTAGACTAAGCTATCTTTCCCTTGTTATAGTTTAGCAAGAAAGGACATAGAGCACGCACACAGGATGAGGTCGTCAGTAGAGTGTATACCGTGTTATTTCAGGCAAGTGTTATCTATTGTCCGGAGGGTAACATCTGATGAACACCTGCAGGAGAAGGTTTTCAAAGAGATTGGTAGCGCTGTGTTGCCGAGGTTAACGTTGGACAAGAGTCCTGCTGAGAATACTTATGAGATTATAAAAGCGATAAATAAAATCTTAGGCATGTCGTCATTGGACCCTTTCAGTGAAGAAAGGAACAAATACAACAGGATAGCGCTTAGTATGTATTCGGAACTGCGAAATATTGCACGTAATACCTCTTCTTTATATACTGCGGTGCAGGTTGCAGTTGCAGGTAATATTATTGACTTAGGCATATTAGAGGCGTTTGACATAAGGAGAACTTTAGAAAATATTTTAAGGAAGGGTTTTGCTATTGACCATTTTGACTACTTTAGAGGAGCCATTGCAGAGGCGAAAAATATTTTATACCTTTTAGATAACGCTGGCGAGATTGTTTTTGATAAAATATTGATAGAAACCATAAAAAGCGCTTTCCCTGAGAAACGCATTATTGTTGTTGCTAATGAAGGGCCTATTTTGAATGATGCAACGTATGAGGATGCTCTCAAAGTAGGGTTGGACGAGGTTGCAGAAGTGATCACTACTGGCACGGACACTATTGGTAAGCATCCTGAGAGGGGGCATCCTGCGGAGAGCTTCCGTGAAGTTTTTTATTCTGCGGACGTGATAATTGCAAAAGGGCATGGCAATTATGAGCTATTGAATGACACAAACTATAACATCTTTTTTATACTTCAGGCGAAGTGCAATGTAGTAGCTAAGAGCTTAGGTGTAAACGTTGGCGATGCTGTATTATTAAAAAATGGGGCGATAAAGCCATAGAAAGGAGAGAAGAAGGAAAAACAAGATGAAGTGCAAGAAAACGAAATTTGACAACAAGGAAGCTGTTGAGGTTGCTACAAGATTTCTCCGTATGGTTATACTTACTGAGTGTGGCCCAAGGGTTGTTTATTTTGGCAAGCTCACTGCCAATGGCGATGGTGAGAATCTTCTATTTTACGACAGGGAGTGCCGTGGGAGGGATGATTGGAAGCTGATAGGTGGGCATCGGGTATGGGTTACGAGGCCGAAAGCAGACGAGAGCGAGGACGCTTACAGGCCGGATAACGCGCCTTGCGAAGTTGACGTTGAGAGTGGCAAGAAAGCTTTAACAGTTGTTGGTGGTAAAGATGTGCTACTTCGCACACGGAAGGGCCTACGTATAGAGGTTATGGATGACAACGTGCTTCTTGTGGACAATTTTGTCATTAACGAAGGCGACATGCTTTACAGTTGTGGCATCTGGGCATTGACATGTACAGAACCTAATCTTAGGGGAGGTGTGCGATATGGCATACCGTTAGGTGATGGTAGCGAGTGGGACAGTTTCTGTATAGTGATGTTTCGCAGGTGGGCTGGACATACAAGTCCTCTGAATGACCCGCAGATAACTTTCACCGAAGATATGCTCATTTTAACTCCAAAAGGCATTGAGACTAAGCGTATGGTTGAGGCGCACTATGGCATTTTTGCGATGGAAGTGCCGTCGCAGAAAACTACTTTTATTAAAAAAACAACTTATGACAAAGAGCGGAGCCACGATTATCCGCGTGGCGGCTGCAACCTTGCTTTCTACGTAGGGCCTAAAAACTTCATGGTAGAGATGGAATCGATGAGTCCCCGAGCAGTGCTTAAAACCCAAGGAAGAGCTCCACCATATAGAGAAGTGGATACTTACAGAAAAAGTTGTTCCTATAGAGAAAGCAAAAGAATTGATCAAAACGTGTGAAAAAACGTAAGCAATTTTGTTGGGCTCTTTCTTAAGTATTTTTGGCGCTTATAAAAGCACTTATTTGTTTATTTACAATATTTATCAAAGTCTTCACATAGGAGCTTCTTGGAGAGTTCATTATTTCCTCTGTAGCGCCCTGCTCAACAATCTCACCATCGTATACTACTCCTATACGGTCGGATAAGAAGCTTGCTACTGCGATATCGTGCGTGATAAACAAAATTGACAACTTAAGCTTTTCGCGCAGCTCTAATAACAAGTTAAGCATTTGCGCCTGTATTGAGAGGTCAAGTGCTGACACAGGCTCGTCTGCAATAAGAAGCTTTGGCTCGACTATTAATGCACGCGCAATGGCAATACGTTGCCTCTGCCCACCAGAAAATCTATAAGGATACTCATCAAGTATATCTGTAGGCATTTTGACTAAGGATAAATAAAATTGCAATACCTCAACAAAGCCTTTCTTGCTAAATTTTTCTCCTGTAGCTTTACATCTCATTTTTAGCGCCTCACCTAATATGCTTCTTATAGTGAGCCGTGGATTTAAGGATGCGAATGGATTTTGGAAAACCATTTGTATATTTTTGGCGCGCTCAACGCGCGAGTAGCTCTCAATCGGCTTCCCTGCGAAATATATTTCTCCGGAGTCCCTTTCCAATATGCCGGTAATGATGCGTGCGATAGTAGTCTTACCGGAGCCTGACTTGCCTAAAAGGCAAAATATTTCACCTTCGCGTATATCAAAAGAGACACTCTTTAACACCTGAAGGTGCCCTATGATGCGGCGTATAAACTTGCTCTCTATCGGGAAGGACTTCTTCACGTTACGGACCTGCAATATGAGGTTATTGTTGTCCATATTTTTTGTGCATTCAACGAATTATAAAACCACTGCTCTTTTTTTATTTTATTTTACCGTATGATAGCTAAGCGGCCAACTTCTGTAGTTTTTTCGTTACCGTCGTCGGCGATAAGTTTATAAATGTAGACTCCATTGCTTAACTTATTATCGTTTTCATCCAGCCCACTCCAATAAACTTCATTGTACCCTGCAACGCCATTGTGAATGATAGTCTTAACAAGGATCCCCGCAAGTGTATAGATTTTTATTTTAACGCTTGCCGGCTTAGTTAAACCAAAAACAAAGTACGTACCTTTCTCAGCAACAGGATTTGGGTAGTTTATCAAATGCTCTATCTTCAGGGTTTCATATATTGCACTCCCGCCATAGCCTATACTGTAACACTCTCCACTAGAGAGTGCAGAGACGGGGATAATTACATAATTATCGTCAACATTTACGTAGGACTCTCTTATTGGTACTATTTCTTCCGCACCGGTGGGCTTTCTAATATACTTAACTCCTCGTATATCAAGTTCGTTATACACAGTTCCGTCTACTATCCCTATAGGCTCTTTCACATCCTGGTATGGTATATGTAACGTTGCTGGGGGGTTAAAAACGACTGTATCGTATTTTTTCGCTCTTGCGTTGTACACGGTAATTTTATAAACCTTCTTCCCCACAACTTCTGAAGAATAACTCTCAGGTTGAATAATTATCACTATATCTTCTTTATCAATAGAATTTCTTGGTATAGATAGGGTGACGAACTTTTTCATTTCTGCAAGGTAATATTTTACTTCTCCGCCGAAGGCTCTATCTATGGTGAGGTAAAGCGTTGTTGATGAAGAAATTAAACCCTCACCGGAAATGGTGATATTGTAGATACCACTTTGTGGCAGATAGATTTTTTCAAAGTTTACGACTCCATCTTGTGTTGTTGCTCTTTGTGTGTGAGTAAACTGCACATTATCTGTGACGTGCAAGGTGACACTTGCAGAGATTGTAGAAATTATAGCACCTGAGGAATCTTTTATAGCAGCGCCTATGTAGACATTATTTGGCGAGGGGAGAATATTTGGTGGTGGAGATAAAAAATCCAAATTATAGAGTTCTAACGGCATAGCTATTATAGTTACTTCGCCGGGGAGCAAACTTACTGGCTCTGCAGAGGCTGATATTTTAATAGTGCCCACATTGGTAGATCTTACACGAATCCTTGCAATGCCGCTTTGTGCATATATTGGATTTTGTCCTTCAAGTATTGCGTTACCTGATGTGAGATAAAAATGTATCAGATTATTAGCTGTGGGGCATATATTATCAGCTTGGTCGACGACGTATGCCGTCACTGTAGAAACATCTACGCCGTTTGCAAGAATCATTTGAGGTTCTGCTGTGAGTAGCAATCTATAAGGCTGAAGGTCACCCGTACGGATGGTTATGCTACCAGATAGAATATTAGTTGGAGAAACTGTTACCGTTGCAAAGACGACAATTTGCCCTGGGGTATTTGTTGCACGGACGTATGTGGTAGCAATACCATTTGATGTAGTGACTTCGCTTCGACCAATCAGAACACCCTCGCCTGAAATGCTAAAATTCACCGTATAGGTTGCGAAGGAAATCAAATGCCCTGCAGAATCTTTTATCTCTGCAGTTACAGTAGATACATCTACGCCATTAGCTACCAAGTGTGTAGGTCTTGCAGAAAGAGAGACTTGCGCTGGTGTCAAGGAAACCATTTGTATAGAAGTCTGCCCTTCAACATAGGTATTGATAGGTATTACGCTACAAGTGACATTTGCGTAAAGGTTTGGCGTGTCAAAATCTGGTGGTTTATTATCTGGTGGGAAAAGATGAGTAGGCTCTTCGCCGTAGAAAGTGACCGTGTTTGTGCCGGAAATTATTTTTACATTAGCTACACATATCTCATTGTTCCCTTTATCACCTGTAAGTGCAAGCTGCACAGCTCCTATAGTACGTCCTACTAAAGTAGGTGGCAGGTTTATACTTCGTCTATACCACCTGCCGTAGGCAAATGCTGATAGATCTGCATCTGAATGTACTGAGAGACCATATTGGTCGCCAGCACCACAGCTGCGTAAATCAGACCAATCCGAGAAGAAAAAGTCTATACCGCCGTTGGCGAAAGTGCTTGTCGTTGGGATATAGACATCATACTGCAGCACATCCCCATTTTTTATAGTATAAGGTGTATGAGAAATATCACGGAAGGCGTAGCAATTTTCAAAACCCGAGCCTGTAGCATAACCTCTCATCCAGATGGCATTTTTAGGCACACCTGGTATAGGAGAGGAGGCTTTGACGACGCAGTAACCACTCTCGGATGCTGCTCGTAACATCACGGATGCTCTACCATTTACAGCATTTTTTGTGATAACCTTTGCCGTTGTCCCATCGTCATCTACAAGCATTCCAGAACCTTCTACAAGAGAAAATGTTATAGGCTGTGTAGAAGTTTCTATCACATTCCCGTCTTTATCTACAAGTGTTGCAGTTACTGTTGTGACAGAGACGCCATCTGCAGGTAAAAAATTTATAGAAGATGCCAATTTTATCATAGTGACGTCAGAATCTTTACCTTCCACGACGATGTTTATTTCATCTCCAACCAAGCCATCTGCAGTTGCAGTCACTGTAGAGATACCTGGCGCAACTGCAGTAAGCTTTATCGTTGCCCTGCCATTAATAGGCCGCACTACGTAAAGTGGTGGCAACTGCAGCCCGCCAGAGACGGAAAAGATGACGGGATTTTTCGCAGCTGTTACAATTTGTCCTTGTGCATTTTGTAGCTCTGCAGTTATAGTAGTCTCAACGAGCCCCTCCGGTAAAGATAATTTTTGTGGTGTTGCAGTCAAAACTATCTTTTTTGCGAAAGGGTCGATACCTTGCCGTGTAAGTATGAAAGTGTTGAACCTATTTACCTGAGAGGAAAATCTTATTCTCCCATTATTTACCGTTATGATCTCTTTAGAAATTTGTGTATAATTACCGTCGCTATCCAGAGCATCACCGTCTATGCGTTTATCTAATTCCACAGTAGTGCCATCGGGCCAATGCGTTGGTATCTCAACAGTAGCTGTAGGGCGGCTTTGCTTGGTATAAATTAAAACAACATACCTATCTGCCCAGTCACTGTAAGAAACAATCTTATAACTTGGGGCAGTCTGGTGGTCGTAGTTATTTAGCCCGCTAACTACAGCATCTCTTACACGGTATGCTCTGTAAGCACCCGCCTGAGACCAATATTTCAACCTATACCAAGAAGGATGAAATGGGTCCGTGTATTTATTTGGTCTATCAAGCATACGAGCTTTGTAATTATACTCCACAACTCTATCTCTATTATCTTTCACTTTCACCCATGTAAGTAAATATCCAGCACCGTTATCTGCAGGGTACTCCTCAATATCTAAAATCTCCTTTGCACCAGGGTGATAGAGCTTGTTAAGATAAGCTATCCTTTTGTTTTTAGTATCTAAAAGTTCACCTGTGAAAGGATCTCTATGGGGGATGACAAACTTATGCATTCCCCAGTAGCGGTCGCCACAGCCAGGGTTGGGATCAAACAAGCGATAGACGCATATAACGTTGCAGCCTGCCGATAGCAGCTCACCTATACATCTACTTATATGGTCTGCTTGGACACTCTCGTAGGCTTCCCATAAAGTGGGCTCCGGCTCGGAAAACCACGGCCATGCACTGGTCTCATCTGCTATAATAACTGAATGTGTTTTATCTAAGTATTCAGGAGCTCTCCTTTGAAGGACGTGCAAGGCAGCCTCGTATGTGTCATAATCGTACGCCCCTATTTTGCATTGTTGAGGGCTTGCACGTGCATAAGTATGTATCCCGAGAGCATCAAAGTAACCCCTTGCTCCTTGCCTACTGTACTCTCCACCGAGAGGGTGAGCACCTGTGATGAACCTCTCCAGCCAGCTCTGATTCACAGGCAGCTTGTCACGGTAAGGTACACCATTCGCATCATACTCATCTTCGCAGTCCTCACCATATGCATCTATGAAGCCTGTATGAACATTCCCAACTGGTGGCGTCCACCAGAAGCCCAACCCTGGGCCACCGCAGCCACCTGGGAAAACTATTGCGCCGTCGTCGTCATTCTGGTGCACTTCATTGTATCCGTAGATGAACATATCGCGCCACATCTGCTCCGACCCAGTCCAGTAGAGATGTTGTCCCTTGTTAGGGTTACCGTCGGCATACGCACGGCTCAAATTGCCTTCATTGCCAAAGTTCCAGTAATCCACTAAAGAGCCGTAACGTCTCGCTACTCTTGTAACCCAAGCACTCCAGTCTAAGGGATTTTTCGGGAATGCGCCAGTGCCTAAGTCCTCGTTATAGCGAGGGTTATCACCGGCAAAACTAACCCCACTATAGGCTGTATCATAATTTTCCGTTAGTGAAGCGCCACAGTCATTTGCAGACCAATAACCACTGTTATCAACGCCAGGGTCACGTGCCCAGTTCGGCACTGCAAATGTTAAAAACATTATATCCCAACCAAACTTTGCCTCCTGGTTGATCACATAGTCCACATATAATACTCTATCGCCGGTCCTGAGGTCAGGCTTATCTGGAGAAACCGGTATGCCGAGCTCACCAGGAAAGTTAGGCTCCATCTGTAACCAATAAAAGTCGTTACGTACAATCTGTAGCGCCTTTGCCTCCTCCGGAGAGAAAGAGAACCAGTACCATGCGCGCTCACGTATCTCACTCCCTGAAGCCCAGTCGTGCACCATCGCCCCTATCCTTATGTAAGCCTTATCCAGGGGGGCAGAAATTACATCCAAAGGAAGTAGAAAGAAAATATTACCGGCAGGAGAAAAGAATAACAATAATAAGCTTTTTTCCCTTTTCTCTCGTCCATCAGTAAAAATTATACAAAATTGGTAAAAAAATAAAAATATATTTACGAGTTTTTGCAATTTTTTTTCACGCACACCCCACACACTAACACACTACAAGTAGCATAAAATATTTGCTTTAAAATTTTTTGATTTGTGCAATTTTGTTTATATAAAATTTTTTCCATTATATCTATATTGTTTGTATTTGTGTGGCTCTTCTTTTTCAATTAAAAACGTTTTGCTTATTTATTCATTTTCTTTTTTTCGGATAAAAGACGCCCCTCCTTATTATAGGGGGTAAAGCTAAATCAATCAAAAAGGAAAAAGCAATGCAAAGAGGCCTCATCTTATTACCTGGCTTACTACTGACGGAAGCTGCTTTATTTTCATCGGAAGTTTACCTTAAAGTAACAAAACACGCTACCACCACATGGCAACAGCCAGCTCACCTTGATAAGGAAATTGTGATTGTAGGGGAAGAAATTGAAAAATTAGGTGTTAGGAATATTTACGAAATATTAAAAATGCACAACGTTGACGTTTATAGAAGATCTGATATGCAACAAGATTTCTCGCTTAATGGTGGCAGCTTTGAGCAAGTAAAAATACTCTTAGACGGTATACCCTTGAATGACCCGCAAACGGGACACCATAATTGCAATATACCCATAACTCTAAAAGATATTGAATACATCCAAATAGTGAAGTCAAAAAATTTATCATCTTATGGGAATAACGCTTTCTCCGGAGTGATAAATATCGTTCCAAGAAGTAATGCAGCTAATCTACTTTCAATAACTTACGGCAGCTTTGATACTTATAAAGTCAGTAGTAGAACAAGTTTTAGCCTTGGCTATCTCTCAATAGACATTTCTGGCTCTTCGGGGTATAGAGAAAATACTGATTACAATTCCTACAGCATCTTCTCAAATTTTAACTACAAAGGCGCAAAGTTCTATATAGGGTTTCTTGCGAAAAACTTCGGTGCACAGGACTTCTACGCGCTAAATAGAAAAGAATACGAAGAGACAAAGACACTCTTTGTTGCTTTGAAGAAGAACTTCATCTGCAAGGAAAATATTAGTTTAAACTTTGATACCTTCTTAAGGAGAGGTTACGATTATTATACGACACAACGATATAGGCCCGAGATTTATTATAATAAGCACTCCTCTTATTTATATGGTATAAGCAGCAGTTGCAACTGGCACGTTTCTAAGAATATACTAATCCAGCCCTCTTTTGAAGCAATAATTAAGCAACTCGACAGTAAAGGGTATTCAACAATATTACCTTCTTGGCAAGGTATGGGCAACTTCTACGATAAAGAATACTCGGCTTCTACGACTTTTATCCTCAACATACATAAACTTCTTTTTGATGCCACCTTAAAATGGAATTACTTCTCACGGTATAAGCTCTTACCACAATACTCCACAACGCTAAATATCAACTTAACAGAGAAAAATAAAATCTTCTTTTCTGCATCAAAAGTCATCAGAACACCGTCATATACGGAACTTTTCTATTGGGACCCGCAGCATCAAACAACCACCGAAGACTTGAAAGTTGAGCAGACAGAGCGCTACTCGGCTGGTGTAAATAATATTGTAAAAAATCTAAACTTTTCCATCACTGGGTTCTATTACAAGCCAACAAATGTCATTGACTGGATAAGAACGAAAAGTGCTACCGAGAGTTGGAAAATTACAAACGTTGCAAAAACTGAAATCTACGGTGGTGAGCTCGGAATAGACTGGACATTCTTCTCATGTTTTGATGCAAAACTCTTCTATTCCGTAACTGCAAAAAAATTCAATTTACCAGAAAATAAGGAACTGAAATACATAGAAAACTATCCAACAAATTCCTTAAGCTTAATATTGTCTTTCCCGGAAATTTTAGGTATTAAAGTCAACATATCAAACTTATACAAGACATATACGAAAACGCAACCACAACGATTCTTTTTGACAAATATCTCTGTGAGCAAAAATTTCAAAGGCGCTATCTTCTCATTAACTATTGAAAACTTATTTGATGTAAAATATCAAGAAGTACCTGGTATTTATCAGCCGCAAAGGCAAATGTTTCTTTCAATAAATCTGTAACTACAAAAGGAGGGATAATTTTTTTCATCATGGCGGAACAAGCTATCCCTTTAGTAGAATTAGAATTAACTCCGCAAGCAATTAAAGTCCTAGAACATAGATATTTACGTAAAGATGAAAAAGGTAACATTATAGAGACACCGGAGCAGCTTTTCTGGCGTGTAGCGTCAAATATAGCTGAAGCAAGTAAATACTATAACGAAGACTACAAGAAGCACGAAGATGAGTTCTATACAATCCTCTGCCGCTTAGAGTTCTTGCCTAACTCGCCAACATTGATGAATGCTGGGAATTCGCTACAGCAGTTATCTGCGTGTTTTGTCTTACCAATAGATGACTCTATGGAGTCAATATTTGAAACTTTGAAAATCACTGCCCTGATACACAAATCTGGTGGCGGGACGGGCTTCTCATTCTCGCGCTTACGGCCTAAAAACGACACCGTCAGCTCAACACATGGTGTCTCCTCAGGCCCTATTTCTTTCATGAAAGTCTTCAATGCTGCAACAGAGGCAATAAAACAAGGTGGCAGACGTAGAGGTGCTAACATGGGCATATTGCACATAACACATCCCGATATACTTGAGTTCATAGACTGCAAAAAGGAAGAGGGGACACTGAACAACTTTAACATTTCCGTTACCGTAACAGACGAGTTCATGAGAAAAGTAGAGAGAGACGAAATGTATGATTTAATAAATCCGAGAACATCGCAAGCCGTCTCTCAACTGCGAGCTTCGGAAGTTTTTGAAAGAATAGTTGAGAACGCTTGGGGTAACGGCGAGCCAGGAATAATATTTATTGACCGCGTAAATGAAGCCAACCCAACACCTACCTTAGGACGTATAGAATCCACCAACCCTTGCGGAGAACAACCTCTACTGCCGTACGAGTCCTGCAACCTCGGCTCTATTAATCTTGCCAAGTTTGTCGTTTTTAAAAACAAAACTCCGGAAATTAATTGGGAGCGGCTCAGGTATGTTACACGGGTTGCAGTGCGCTTCCTCGACAATGTAATTGATATGAACCGTTACCCGATAAGTAAAATTGAACAAGTAACGAAAGAGAACAGAAAGATAGGCTTGGGCGTGATGGGCTTTGCAGACATGCTGTACCAACTCGGCATACCTTACAACTCCAAAGAAGCGCTAAGCTTGGCAGAAAAACTCATGTCTTTCATAAAACACGAAGCAGACAACATGACAATAGAGTTGGGCGAAAGACGCGGCGCATTCCCTAACTTCAAGTATAGCATTTACAGCAAGGGTAAGCCAAGACGTAACGCCACTGTCACAACTATCGCACCTACGGGCTCTATTGGAATAATAGCTGGCTGCTCAAGCGGCATAGAGCCTGTATTTGCATTAATTTACGTAAGAAAAAACATATTAGGTGGAGAAGAAATGTACGAAGTAAATAAATATTTCAAGAGAACCTTAGAAGAGCACGGCTTATATAGTGAAGACCTTGTAAGAGAAATTTCCAAAACCGGCAGCATAAAAAACATAAAGGAAATCCCAGAAAGTATTCGTAGAGTCTTCGCTACAGCACTAGATATTTCACCGGAAGATCACGTACGTATGCAAGCCGCCTTCCAAAAATATGTAGATAACGCTGTCTCCAAAACAGTAAATTTACCCAATTCTGCAACTAAAGATGATGTAAAAAGAGTATTCCTGTTGGCGTACAAATTAAGATGTAAAGGTGTGACTGTTTATCGTGAAGGAAGCAGGGCTGCACAAGTGCTAAATTTGCAAACAAAAAGCACACAACTACAACAACAAGCAGCCGTAGCTGCTGCTGAAAGGAAAGAGAAGCAGCCACGCATAAGGCCACCTATCACTAAAGGCATGACACTCAAAATACGTACAGGCTGTGGCAACATGTACGTCACCATAAATGAAGACGATATAGGTCCTTGCGAAGTTTTCACACAGCTTGGCAAGTCCGGCGGATGTATATCATCACAAGCAGAAGCTATCGGAAGATTAATATCTTTAGCCTTACGCTCCGGAATACAAATAAACGAAATAATAGACCAACTTAAAGGCATACGATGCCCAACAATAGCAATCTCTAACGGAGAATCTATACTATCTTGCCCTGACGGCTTGGCAAAGGCAATTGAAATGTATATGAAAGAAAAATGCGAGCCGGACTTATTCATCAAAATGCGCAGGGAAAAGGAAAAAATCTCCGACCTGGGCATATGCCCAGAATGCCCAGAATGCGGCAACATGTTGGAGATGGTAGAAGGATGCGCTATATGCCGCCACTGCGGCTTCTCAAAATGTTAAAAATACCAATCACACGGCCATGATAAAGCCAGATAAGTGGATAAAATACATGTGCGAGAAGCACAAAATGATCACCCCGTATTCGGACAGCAGAATAAAGAAAACCGAAAACCTCATCTCCCACGGAATATCGTCTTATGGCTACGACATAAGACTAAGTAAATCTTTCAAGGTGCCCATAGTAAAAAAGAAGGATGAGAAAAATTTCACCCTAGACCCAAAAGATAAAAACAATTACCTTAAATTTAAGGATGTAGAGTGCAACTGCGAATATTTCATAATTGAACCTAACAGCTACGTTTTGGGGCGAAGTATTGAATATTTCCGTATACCAAGAAATATACTTGCAATACCCTTTGGGAAGTCAACATATGCGCGTTGCGGGTTAATCGTCAACCTTACACCTTTTGAGCCGGAATGGGAGGGTTTCGCAACAATTTCTTTAGTGAATCCTACACGGTGGCGCATAAAAGTTTACCCGGGGGAAGGCATTGCTCAAGTGATCTTCTTAGAAAGCCCCGAAGAATGCCTATTCTCGTATGCGGATAAAAAAGGCAAATATCAAAAGCAAGAAGCTATTTATTTGTCAAAGGTGTAAATTTATTTTCCCCATGAGCTGCAAAAAATTATTTTTAACAATGAAGAAAGGAGAGCTGACAGAAAAGAAGCTATGCCATTATTTATTGGTAGAGACAGGGAGGCGCGCCGTGCCTACGGATTTGATGAAGTCGCAATAGTGCCAGGAAGAGTAACCATAGATCCTGCAGATGTGGACATCACGACACAAATCGGCAACATCAAGCTAAAAATACCTTTTTTAGCAAGCGCTATGGACGGTGTAGTATCGCCTGAGTTCGCAATAGCATTTGGCAAATTAGGTGGCCTCGCAGTGCTAAACCTTGACGGAATATACACAAGATACGAAAAGCCAGAAAAAGTGTTAGAAAAGATAGCTACAGCACCACAAGAAGCCGTCACAGAGTTACTACAAAAAATATACCAGGAGCCTATAAAGGAAAAACTTATCACAAAGGTCGTCAAAAAAATAAAAAGCGCGAAAGTGCTATGCGCAGTTTCCACAATCCCTGCAAATGCAGAAAAATTTGCACCTATTGCGGAGGATGCTGGCGCTGACGTCTTCGTTGTGCAAGCTACAGTGTTAACGGCTAAATACCTCTCAAGGAAGCACAAAGAGGTTAATTTAGAAAAATTATGTCAAAAGCTAAAAATACCGGTAATTTTGGGCAACTGCGTAAGTTACGACGTATGTTTAGACCTGATGGAGACTGGCTGCCAAGGTATACTTGTTGGCATAGGGCCTGGGTCTGCATGTACTACACGTAGTGTCTTGGGTATAGGCGTACCGCAAGTGACTGCTACGGTAGACTGTGCTGCTGCACGCGACTACTTCTTCAAGAAAACAAACAGATACGTCAGCATAATAACCGATGGTGGCATGCTCACCGGTGGCGAAATATGCAAAGCATTTGTCTGTGGCGCCGATGCAGTGATGCTGGGCAGCGCATTTGCGCGTGCTGTTGAAGCTCCAGGCCGCGGCTATCACTGGGGTATGGCTATGCCGCACCGCTACTTGCCACGCGGCACACGTATATACGTTGGCACTACAGGAACTCTGGAAGAAATACTTTTTGGCCCTGCGAAAACCGATGACGGCACACAAAACCTCGTTGGTGCACTATGCACCTGTATGGGCAACGTAGGTGCACGAAATATAAAAGAGTTGCAGCTGGCAGAACTCGTCATCGCACCTGAAATAAAGCATGAGGGTAAACTGTTGCAAAAAACGCAACGTGTTGGCATGGGAAAATGATCATCATAGTAGACTTCGGCTCACAATATACGCAACTCATTGCGCAAAGAGTTAGAGAAGAAAAAGTATATTGCGAGATATTGCCATACTATGAGGTGACACCAGAGAAAATAAAAAACTTCCCACTTGCTTCTTCTGCAGTCGGAAGAAGTACACATGTGGAAGGTATAATTTTTTCTGGCGGCCCTTCAAGCGTATATGAGAAAGGAGCGCCATCTATCGATAAAAACATTTTTGAGCTAAACATACCTATCTTAGGGATATGCTATGGTTTGCAGCTCATCGCAAAGCTGTTCAACGGCAAAGTAGAAAGAACCCCTCTCAGAGAATATGGATATACGGAGTTTATTGTGAGAAAACAAAGTATTTTGTTTAGCGGGATGCCGAAGAAGTTCACAGTATGGATGAGCCACGGAGATAGTATAGTTGAGCTGCCTAAAAACTTTTGCACCCTCGGCAATACAACAAACTGCAAATATGCATCTATAGCATGTGAAAAGAAAAGAATCTATGCAGTGCAATTCCACCCGGAAGTTAAACATACACAGTATGGTGATGTAATATTTAAAAATTTCCTCTTCAAAATATGTCAATGTAAGCCGACATGGACTATGAAAAATTTTATTGAAACAACAACAAAAGAAATAAAGGAATTAGTAGAGGACGGAAATGCAATTTGTGCCCTCTCTGGTGGTGTCGACTCTTCCGTAACTGCAACATTAGCACACCGCGCCATTGGGGAAAAACTGTACTGCATATTTGTTGATAACGGCATCTTACGTAAAGGAGAAAAGGAACGTGTAAAGAAAATCTTCACGCCGCTGCTAGGGAAACATCTTATAATAGTAAATGCGCAAGATAAGTTCCTTAACGCATTAAAAAACGTCTCCGAGCCGGAAAGGAAACGTAAAATAATAGGCCATATGTTCATAAAAGTTTTTGAAGAGGTAAGCAAAAATCTTAAAAATGTGAATTACCTCATTCAAGGAACACTGTATCCCGATGTCATAGAGAGCATACCTGTTAGAGGGCCATCTGCAACTATTAAGACACACCACAACGTTGGCGGCTTGCCAAAAAAAATTAAGTTCAAAAAAATCATAGAGCCGTTGAGGTTTCTTTTTAAGAATGAAGTGCGCGCCTTGGGCAGAGAATTAGGTCTACCGGAAGAAATACTGCTGAGGCATCCTTTCCCGGGACCGGGCTTGGCTGTGCGGATATTAGGCCCCGTGGAGGAAAAAAAACTTGCGGTAGTGCGCGAGTGCGATGCCATTGTAGAAGAAGAAATACGCAGTGCTGGACTGTACGAGAAAGTGTGGCAGGCGTTCGCTGTGCTTCTGCCAGTGAAGAGCGTAGGAGTGATGGGTGACAAGAGAACTTATGAGAATGTTGTTGCGGTACGTATTGTGGAGTCGTTAGACGCAATGACTGCCAACTGGGCAAATATACCTTATGACGTCCTAAACCGTATCTCTACACGTATAGTTAACGAGGTAAAAAATGTGAACCGTGTGGTCTACGATATAACATCAAAGCCACCTGCAACCATTGAGTGGGAATAAGAGTAAAAAATGAAGAGCAATATTCTTCCTTATCTCATGATAATACTATTAGGTGGGGGGATATACTTGCACACTTTATCTTTCAATTTCACATACTTGGACGACTACCAGCTTATTGTAGGAAATTATTATTTTAACAAAAATTTGGTAAACATACCATTAGCATTCCTAAAGAGTGTATTTTGCGCCCCAGATTCCACTCTGTATCGCCCTATAATGAACATTTTATTCATTTTAGAGGCACAAATCGGCGGTAAAGAACCCCTCGTATATCACCTCACAAACGTAGTCCTCCACATAATTGCCTCCTGCTTGCTATTTTCCTTACTATCAAAGTTGAAAAACGATAAGACACTCTCTATTCTTTTCTCGCTCGTTTTCACTGTACATCCCGCATTGGTATCTAACGTCGCCTGGATACCCGGAAGAAATGACGTCCTGCTGGCAATCTTTACTCTATTGTGGTTCATGTCATTTATAAATTTTTCTGCTGTTGCTTTTTCTTGGCTATATTTCTTATTACAGACAATATTTTTTCTACTTGCAATATTCACCAAAGAGACCGCACTACTAATACCATTTATCGGCTTATCATTCTTAATACTGACCAGGCAGCGACTCCTATCAAAAAAAAATGTGCTATTATATCTTGTATGGGCTCTCTCCATTTCTTTATGGCTGCTGCTGCGACATCACGCACTAACTAATACCAGTAATGCCACACAATTCAGTGAAATAAAAAAACTAATACATGTTGTCCCTATAGCGCTAGTTCAATACATTGGTAAAATGTTTCTACCACTACACCTTTCGCCCTTGCCTACAATAAAAGATACCCCGATAGTATACGGAGCTATCTCTATACTTTTACTATCCGTTATGATATTCACAACAAAATCCCGCTACCCCAACTTAATATTAGGCCTTTTATGGCTTATACTTTTCCTTCTGCCACCTTTTATAGTGTATCTGTCCAACTACGGCATACTTACAGAAAACCGCATCTATCTGCCTCTCGTTGGAGTAATGATACTACTTCTGGAAAGTGACTTAATAAAAAACCTAAGAAAAAAGAAATACCTCCTTATCTCTACAAGCCTCCTCATTATTGCCACTTTCTCTCTAATAACTTACAAGTACAGCAACATATTCAAGGACAAAATACACTTTTGGGAATACGCGGTGAAAACTTCTCCACGCCTAACATTAGCATATCGCATCTTAGGCGCTATGTACCACAGGGAAGGCTTACTGGAAAAAGCGGAAGAAAAATACAAACAAGCACTCTCCATAAACCCTAACGAAATAGAGGTGCACAGCAATTTAGGACTAATTTACCTGGAAAAAGGACTATATAAAGAAGCTGAGGAAGAATTCAAAAAAGAACTGATGCTAAACCCTACATATGCGGGAGTATACTACAACTACGGACTGCTCTGTTTCCGTACTGGAAGATTAAAAGAGGCAAAGTGGTTCTTGCAAAAAGCTCTACAACTCAATCCTGAAATACAAGACATCCTTAGCGAATCTCTCTCTGCGCAAACTTCTCAACAACAAGAGCCACATACTTTCTTATTACGATGATAAATAAAAGAAAGGAGGAAAAGGACGTACTTTGATGAAACCGCCGGCAAAAAACAAAACAAAAATCTTGCTACTCTTTTTAACAACTTCGGCAACAATATTTCTTCTGAATTGCGGTAAGCCAAAAAAACTTTTCACCATTATAGGCTCAACTGCGTTCCAACCGTTTTGCGAAAAATTGGCCGATATTTACACAAAATCCCACCCGGACGTAAGAATAAACATTCAAGGTGGAGGCTCTATCGTAGGAATACAAGCAATGCTATCTAACGCTGCAGAAATCGCCATGGTAGACTTAGTAACTTTACCTAAGGAAGTAACAACCGAAGAATTCAAAATTTTTCATATAGCCAGCGACGGCATAGCTGTCATAGTTCACCCGTCAAACCCTATTGAAAACCTCACTTTGGAAGAAGTTAAAAAAATATACACCGGAGAAATAACCAACTGGAAAGAGGTTGGCGGAGCAAATAAAGAAATTGTGGTAGTTTCCAGGGAAAAAGGCTCTGGAACCGGGAAGTCTTTCGAAGACATTGTCCTACAGTGCGCAAATTTGAGAAAAGATTGCATCTTCCAAGATTCCAACGGCACTGTCCGAGAAACTGTAAAAAATACACCCCAGGCTATCGGATACATCTTTATGGGCTTACTGAACAATGATGTAAAGCCTGTAAGGATAAATAACATCTTCCCAAATGTAGAGAATGTGAAATCTGGCAAATACTTCATACAAAATAAGGTATACTTTGTTTTAAGAAAAAATAATTATGAAAACAATCCTCTTATCAGGGAGTTTATTGAGTATGTATTAAACGATGGACAAAAGGTTTTAGAAAGTGAAGGCTTGGTGCCTGTAAAATGAACTTTAAGGAAAGTTGGATAAAGAGTTTTCTCGGAGGGATCTCCTTTTCCTCATTAATAATACTCTCGCTGATAACCTTCTTCATTCTCAAAGAAGGCATACAGATAATATTCAAGGTTGGAGTAGCGAAGTTTATCTTTAGTGCGGAGTGGGCACCCTTGGAGAATAAATTTGGTATACTACCTATGTTAATCTCTACCTGTATTGTAACATTACTTGCTGTATTGTTAAGCTTACCCATCGGACTCGGTACTGCTATTTTCTTAAATGAGTTCGCTAACCCTAAAATCTCTACCGTGATAAAGCCTATTATAGAGCTCTTGGCAGCTATACCTTCTGTAATCTATGGCTTCATAGGAATACAAATAATCTCTAACCTTATACGTAAATATTTTGGTGGAAGTGGTTTATGTGTGCTCAACGCAGCAATCGTGTTAAGTATCATGATACTACCTATGCTGGTAAGTATAAGCTCCGACGCATTACGTAACGTCCCATACCAATACAAAGAAGCATCATACGCCATGGGCGCAACAAAATGGCAAACTATATACCACATAACTTTACCTGCAGCACGCTCAGGAATACTTACAGCACTAATTTTAGCAACAGGCCGCGCCTTAGGCGAAACTATGGCAGTCCTAATGGTTATCGGGAATTCTACACAGATACCTAAAACGTTAATCTCTCCCGCAAGAACACTGACTTCCGGCATCGCCTTAGAGCTTGGCTATGCCATAGGTGACCACAGGAGGGCGCTTTTTGGCTGTGGTGTTGTGCTGTTTGCTCTAATTATGTGTTTAACACTTACTTTAAACTTAATTTTACGCAGGAAAGAAAAAACAAAATACTTGTTTTAACAAAAAAATGTTGCAAAAACTCACTGAAAAAATTATAAAAACCCTGTTTCTCCTCTCAACACTGTGTGTAATAAGCATCTCCTTCTTTCTTCTATTTTATGTCATATCAAATGGTATAAGGTTCATCTCTTTAAAATTCATCTTTACGAACCCGCAAAATATGGGACTCAGCGGCGGTATCTTCTCAATACTAGTGGGCACTATGGTTATTTCTATCCTATCAGTGTTCATTTCCGTACCCTTAGGTATAAGCACTGCTTTATTCCTTGTTGAATATTCTAAAGAGACTACTTTGACGAGGATTATACGTTTTGGTATAGAAAGCTTAGCTGCAATACCTTCAATAATATACGGCTTATTTGGTTTTATATTCTTTGTGATTTACCTGAGACTCGGCTGGTCAATCCTATCCGGTAGCTTAACACTAAGCTTAATGATTCTGCCATTGATAATACGAACTTCGGAAGAAGCAATAAAAGCTGTCCCATATAGATGGAGAATTGTGAGTTACTCGCTGGGAGCAAATAAAATACAAACTATTTGGAAGGTGGTATTACCTTCCGCAGCTCCCGGTATACTCACCGGCATAGTGCTAAGCTTGGGAAGGTGTGTTGCAGAGAGTGCTGCTGTGATTTTTACCGCTGGCGTCGCAACTAAAATGCCAACCTCTGCTTTTGACTCTATAAGAACAATGGCGGTGCATTTCTACATTCTCGTGCGTGAAGGTATCTCCACTAACAATGCCTTCGCAACAGGATGCGTGCTGTTAACACTGACTTTACTCATAAATGCTATTTCTTATCTTATAGTGTATAGGTTCCGAAAATGAAAACGCCAAAAATTGTAGTAAGAAACCTAAACCTCTATTATAGTGGTTTGCACGTGCTAAAAAATATAAATATTGAAATCTATCCAAACGAAATTCTTTCCATAATTGGTCCTGCTAAAAGCGGTAAGTCCTCTTTCCTTAAAGTACTTAATAGACTAATAGATATTGAAGACGATGCCAAACTTACCGGAGAGGTAATATACAATAATAAAAATATCTATGACGACAACATTGACGTCTCAACACTAAGACAAAAAATAGGAATAGTTTTCGACTTACCCGTGGTGCTGCCAAAAAGTATATACGAAAATATAGTCTATGGATTAAAAATAAAAGGGGTAAAAGATAAAAAATATCTCGATAGGACCGTGCAAGAAGTACTAGAGCTAACTGCTCTATGGGAAGAGGTTAAAAATAGGCTGAACGAGCCTGCAACAGCTCTGTCCGGAGGACAACAGCAACGCCTCTGTATAGCGCGCGTCCTCGCACTCAAGCCAGACGTTATACTCTTGGATGAAGCAACTTCAGGCCTAGACCCTATCTCCACAGGGAAAATAGAAAATTCTCTAGAAACGCTAAAAAATACTCTACCAATAGCTATAGTTTTCGTCACAAACAACGTTAAACAAGCAATAAGAATAAGCGACAAAATAGCATTCCTTCTCTCAGGTGAAATTATAGAATATGGCAGAGCCGAGGAAGTCTCTACTACACCAAAAAATAAATACACAGAAGATTACTTACAGGGGCGCTTCGGATAGAAAAAAATAAAGGAAAACAATTTTACCAAGTTCTCTGTGATAGTTTATAATTTTAGCACGTGTTGTTCCTATTTTTTCGGAATTCTGCCCAAATAAAACATGGAGCCAAAAATAATCACTAAGGACCTTAACGTTTATTATAAACTCATCAGGAGAAAACCTAAGGACGACACAAGCTGCATCGTCCACGCCGTAAAAAACGTCTCCTTTGAAATATATCCTAACACCATAACAGCACTTATAGGCCCCTCCGGATGCGGAAAATCTACCTTAATACGCACATTCAACAGAATGAACGACTACATACCAAACATCTCCATCACCGGAAGGGTCTTGATAGATAATACGGATATCTATGGCACAAATTCTATAGACGTATTGTCCCTACGTAAAAAGGTCGCCATGGTCTTCCAAAGACCTAACCCCTTCCCCTTCTCAATCAAAGAAAACCTGCTCTACGGGTCGAAAATTCACCACCTCAAAATTTCTACAAGTATCATAGAAGATGTTTTGAAAAAAGTTGACCTCTGGGAAGACCTCAAAGATAAACTCCACTATAACGCCACATCCCTAACACTAGAACAACAACAGCGCCTCTGCATCGCACGCGCCCTAACACTATCCCCAGAAGTCATACTCCTGGATGAGCCTTGCTCGGCTCTGGATTACGTCACCACTTTGAAAATAGAAGAATTATTGCTCAAATTAAAACAATACTCTACTATCGTAATTGTAACACATAATATGCAGCAAGCCGCAAGAATCTCCGACTACTGCGGCTTCATGCTATTAGGAGAACTCGTAGAATACGACAGAACAGAAAAAATATTCACAACACCAAAAGATAAACGTACCGAGCAGTACCTTTCAGGAGAATTTGGATAAAAGGAGGAAAAAAAGAAAAATGCTACAGCAAAAAATTAACGAATTAAAAGAAAAAATCCTCTCAATGGCAAAAATAATAACTACCATGATAACAGAAAGTATCAACGCATTGACCTCAAAAGATGTGTCTATAATAGAAAAAATCCTGCACGAGTACGAACCATTGGTAAACGATAAAGAAATAGAAATCGAAAACTTGTGCATCCAAACTTTAGCACTGCACCAGCCAGAAGCTTTAGACCTGCGCACCATAACAATGTTCATGAAAATAAATAACGACTTGGAACGCATCGGCGACCATGCAGTAAATATCGCAGGCGACCTGCAATACGTTCTCAACGAAACAAGAATAAATATCGAAAACGAAATCCTCACCCTCTACAATGACACCATTGAAATGCTAAACAACAGCATCGCCTCACTCGTAAATAAAGACCCAGAAACGGCAATTAAAGTGTGCAAAAAAGACCAGGAAGTAGATGACTTAAGGAATCAAATAATAAAAAAAATAATAAAAACCTGCACATCCTGCCAAATGTGCGACGAGTCGCTCCTAGATAGCATGCTGTACTGGATACTTATAGCAAAAAACTTCGAGCGAATAGGAGACCTCGCAACTAATATAGCAGAAGATGTCGTGTATATGTACAGCGGGAAAATAATAAAACACCACTACTTAGAAAAACAACAAAAAAAATAAATTAAATTTTATATTTTATGTTTATAATATTTATTTTTTTAATATGTGCTAGCTCCATAGCGCAACAGCAGCAAACCCAGAACCTAAGCCTAAGCTTCATCTCCTCGCATCCAACACTCCCAACACCAGGGGAAACAGCTTATATAACAGTTGTATCCACAACACAACTCCCTGGAACAAGCCTCGTAGGCACAACACCAACGGGTGCCACGGTCATCCCAGAACTTATAGACTACAAAACACTTTGGACACCTTCTTCGCCAGATAGCATAATGTATCTCTGGGTCTACAGGCTGTCGAACCTAACATGCGGAGAGTATAATTTCACTTTCTACAGCAACGAAAAACCAACAGGTATAACTGGTAAAATACTTGTAGTGGAAAAAAGGCTGCCAAAAATGGATAGGAGGCTCATCCTTGGCATCAACCCAACATGGGCGGCCTGGATAAATAAACCAATAAGCTTTGACATTGAGATGGCAAACATGATGAAGTCCGCCGGTGCTACAAGCACACGCACCGGCTTGGACTGGTGCAATATAGAACCCTACCCTGGGAACTATGTGTGGGATGAATACGACCGCAGGATTAACTTATTTGTAGAGCGCAAAATAGAAGTTATCGGGCTGATTTGCACAACCCCAGAATGGGCAACTGCAGGCTACCCCATACACCAGTACCCACCAAAGGAAATGTACGCGCTGGAGTTTATCAAGTTCTGCAAAGCCTTAGCCGAACATTATAAAGGTAAAATAAAGTACTACGAGTTCTGGAACGAAGCGAATGGCTACGGCTGGCATAGAAGAGATCCTACTGAGTACACTAAGTGGCTCATTCGCTGCTACTACGGCTTAAAACAAGGCGACCCTGAGTGCTTACTTTCCACTACAGGCTTAGACACCTGTGATGTCTCTTACCTAAGCGAAATTTATATAAACGGAGGGAAGTATTTCTTTGATGCGGTAAGTCTACACCCATACAACAAGGAAGGACCAATTGATATTGAAGGAATAAGGAAGATACATGAGGAAATGTCAAGGCAAGACGATGCGCATAAACCTATCTGGATAACGGAGTGGGGCTGGGATGTGAACCTTATTGGCGAGGCTAACCAGGCACTCTACCTCAAACAATCCCTACACTATCTCACCTCAGGAGAATACGACTACGTCACACAGGCTTCCTATCACACAATATCAGATTTTTCGCCTACCGGAAAAATAAAGATGGGGCTGTGCGACATAAACTTGAACCCACGGCAGGCATACCATATATTTCAATACTACGCAATACCAGATACAACCCCACCACCAACACCAACTCTCAATTCCCCAATGGACGGAAGTATTGTGAAGACACTACCACTAAACTTCGACTGGGAAGATGTGCATGATGTAGATAACCTTTCCCCACCAGTAAAGTATATTTTCCAACTGGATAATAACAGTAATTTCTTGACACCTGAAATAAATACTACTACGCTATCTTCGGAATATCTTGTAACATCACTACCATCAGGTAAATATTATTGGCGCGTAAGGGCTGTTGACGCAAGAGAAAACTATAGCAGCTGGTCCACCATATGGAGTGTAAACATAGAAATACCAACATTCACCACCCCATACCTGTATACACCAGCACCAACTGTTGTAAAACCCACAATGGACAATAAAGTACGTATAGACTACTTTATCCCAAGACCCTGCCAGGCGTCTATAAAGATATATAATGTCTCCGGAGAGTTAGTAACCACCCTCGTAGAAAAATATATAGATGCAGGCAATATGTTGTTCACAGAATTCTGGGATTTAAAAAATTATAAAAAACACAACGTCCCTAACGGGATATACGTTGTCTACCTAAAGGCAGGCTCTACGGTGCAAACTAAAAAAATTATAGTGCTTAAATAGCTCTTTTAGAAAATTAAAAGGAGGGGACTTCAGAAGATGTCTCTATACCTATACGCAGGAGACTACACCCAAAAAACTATCTCCCCAACTACAGCATTCTTCATGCAAATCACCCCATTCCTATTGATCTTTTTTATATTTTACCTGTTGCTTTTCCTGCCACAAAGAAAAAAAATGAAAGAAAGAGAGAAAATGTTGAACAACCTCAAGCGCGGAGATAAGATAATCACCATTGGCGGAATCTTCGCAACAATTGTAAACATAAAGGGAAACATCTTAGAAGTAATGATCTCTGAGGGAGTAAAAATAACAATATTAAAGTCCGCAGTAAGCGAAGTCATACCACCTCAGTCCACCACTAATACATACCCGCGCTCCACTACAGCACAGCTTGAAGAAGAAAAATAAAATCTAGAAAGATAAGAAGGTGTAAAATGTTGAGGGTAGGAATAACTTATGATTTGAAAAGTGAACACCAGCTGCAAAATAATGACCCTGAAGATAAGTATGCTGAATTTGACGAGGAAGAGACTATTGATATCATTGCCAACTCCCTAAAAGCTCTGCCAAACGTTGAAGTAATAAAGATCGGCAATGCCATGAAATTCCTGGATTTCGTCTTCAAAAAGGGCGAGCACGTGGATGTCGTGTTCAATATAGCCGAGGGGCTTGATTATAGATCAAGAGAAGGACACCTGCCATCCATTCTTGAAGTATTGCGTATACCATATATAGGCTCTGATCCACTAACACTGAATGTTACGTTAGACAAGCACCTGGCAAAGCTAATCATTAAGCAAAATGGAATAAACACTGCGGAGTGGTGTGTAGTGAAAAAAGTGAAAGATGCCGAAAACATAACCCTCACATTTCCACTCATAGTAAAGTTACGATATGAGGGAACGTCAAAAGGCTTAGACGAGAACGCTGTGGTGAGAAATAAAAACTCACTTAAAGAGCGCGTAAGATGGGCTATAAATACATACAAGCAGGATGTAATTGTAGAAAGATTCATTAGAGGGAGAGAATTCACAGTAGGCGTAATAGGAAATGATGAAGAGATAGAAGTGATGCCACCTGTGCAAATAGCAATAGATGGGGATGTTGAGCTTGGAGAAAAAATTTACACATTCAGACTGGTAGAATCACCGGGAGTTGAGTACATCTGCCCAGCAAAAATAAATAGCAGCCTTGAGGAAAAAATAAAAGCCATGGCGCTGCAGTGTTATAAGGTTTTAGAGTGCAGAGACTTCGGAAGAATAGATATAAGGGTTGATGAAAATGACACCCCGTACTTTTTAGAATGTAATCCTCTGCCATCTTTGGCACTAAAAGATATTTGGCCAATTGTAGCTAAACAATTGGGAATGTCTTACAGCCAGATGATACAAAAAATATTCTTGATAGGATTGAAAAGATTAGGTATTTCATTATAAAAGCTAAAAAATGTTTCATGTGAAACAATTTTTTACAAAAAGTAAATTTTAACTATATAATTCATTAATATTCGAATTTAAAATATAAAGAGGTGGCACTGCGCAGCCATAACATGGCAAGAGCAGTGCCACCACATCTCAGTAGGCTATCACACTGAAATTCACCCTCTTATTACCAGCTACTTATCAGCTCTCTTTTTGTGTCAGTATGGGTGCATGCTACACACACCTGCCCATCGTCTTTCCTCCCAGCACCATCATAGCCGCCGTAGCACCAGCCGCCAGCCCAGTCGGTAAAGTCTAAATCCTCATCATCAGTCTGGTCAAGAACAACCTTATTTGTGTCTCCGTGTCCATAAGCTCCAACTTTTGCCACCGGTATGGCATCAAGGTATTTAGCATCAACTTCGGCAGATGTATCATCCTCGCTTGTAGCGCCAGTTGCTACTAAACAGCGTAAATATTTCGGAAAGATGCCCTCGTTCTCGCCATAGTACACAGATAGCGCAGAGCGTATGCTACCTAGAGAGCCTTTTGTCGCACCTTCTTTGGATTTACGTATCAAATCTGCGAAACGCGGTATGGCAACTGCAGCCAAAATACCTATAATTGCCACAACTATCATCAACTCTATCAGTGTGAAGCCCTTCCTTGAAGACAACTTCTTCACCTATCTCACCCCCTTTCTTTTTAAGCGTTCTTGAAGGCAGAGAGAAAACACTCATCACACATCGCTTTTTAAAACATCTCTCTACCCCCCCCATAATTTTGATAAAAATTATAGCATCCTTAAAAAACAAAAATCAAACCAAAAAATTCATTTTCTTCTACTTTAAATATATATACAACGGGAAAAAATTTTTCAAGTAAAAAATGTAAAAAAATTTTTAATTGGCGTTTGTGTTTCCAACTTTGCCGACGATAAATAAAAATGTTTTTTACACAAAAATTGTAAAAATTTACCAAAAAAATTTCACCCCTACCCCCTACTTTCTCCACATTATACATTATTCCCTCAACAATCATCGCACTATCCCAGAATACACCAAATAAAGTGATAAAAAAACAAATACAAATCCTAATAACAGCTTAACTAAAGAAAAATGTTCATAGCCAAATTTACGTATTTTCTCAGAAGATACGCCTAGGTAAAGGAAAAAAAATATTATCAATAGTGGCACGACAAACATCACACAATAAACAAGTAGATAAAAAAGACCTATAAACTTTTTCCAGCCCGTCGTGTGTAAAATGTACATTATAGTAGGGAAATACACTTGCCCCGTGCATACAAATTCTAACGTTGAAACTATGAGACCTGTGACAAACGATACTATAACAAAATAAGTATTTTTTGCCTGCCTACGTATCACCTTCTCTATGAACTTTTTAACGCCTTCCGGCAACTGCAATACTACTTTTCCGCCCTTGCCCTCCTCTAACTTTTTTATCACCACAGCATCGCGAAAGCTTAATACACCAAATATAAACGTTACTGCACCTATACATATATATACTATTTTTGCAATCCACCTGTAAGAGGTCACAACTTCAACTATTGTTTTTATCCCAAGCCCTATCAGAAAATATGTTACAAAGACTCCTAATATAAAAAATAATCCTGTAAAAAACACCACCTCCCTCGGCCTGTTAAGTATGAAAAGTAAATACGTGATGAAAAACGTTATTACGACGAAAACACAAGGATTTATGCCATCAATGAGGCCTGCAAGTATTACCGGCAAAAGTGTTACATTTATTTTTATTTTTTCCTCCTTGATTGCTATGTCCTCTTCAACAACATGCACTAGTTTCTTATTTACATTCCTCCTTATCACCTCTTCAAAGTTGTTCTTCACATCACTCCACGGTAAAAACTCATCTCCAATCAGCAGTACAGGCAACTTAACACTACCCCTCCCATATTTCTTTTTCAAGAAGATAAATTTTTCTAAATTTTGCGGCTTGTCTACGTGATACTCATATACTTTAATCCCAATATTGCATTTTTTCTCAACCTCAGGAATAATCTTATTACTAATCTCACGGCAAACTCTACAGTAAGGCGTTGAGAAAATTGCTAACTCCACAAATGGTTGTCTCTCTTCACGCTCTCCACTAAATACAACTCCCTCTTTCACCCCTTCTGCTTCTTTCATTTTTCCCTCAGGAAAGATGTTTAATGAAAGACGTACTGTGATAAAGCTAAAAGATGGGTCATTCGTCTCTATATACACATACTCCTCTTGCTCGCCAAAAGGTCGTCCCCCGGTGTCAAAAGTAATCTGAACGTTCGTACTTTCTCGCGGTGAAAGAGAAAATTTCTCCGGTACACAACTTAAACACTCACAAGATGCTGAGATTGCACCCGTCAGAAGGGCCTTCCCTGCGTTATATATTAACAACTCTTTCCTCAACACATCTCCTTCTCTGACGTTACCAAAATTATGCTCAATAAAACTGAGTTTAACCTGTGGCTGTGCACATAATATGACGGAGCTAAACAATAATGTTGCTAAAAAAATGCCTATTTTCATAATTTTCATTTTTATGCTAAAAAATTTTTTAGTTTGCAAAAACTTGTGAAAATATATTATGATATTTTCTCCAAAAAACGCAACAGAAAAATTCTCAGCCACCTGTAATATGTTAAATACCCAAGAAGTTAAGAGAAAACTTGCACATTTCTTAGCAGCATTCTACATTTTAGGGTACTTATTGCTACCAAGAAAAGTTATTCTCCCTATAGTGGGAAGCCTACTTGGAATAGTAATACTTGTTGAACTTTTGCGTTTCCTTTCACCACCGCTAAACAAGTTCCTCTTCTCCACCATAGGCAAACTTCTATCTTACAGAAATGTAGAATATATCAATCCCTCAGGGCTGATATACACCTTTGCAGGAGCCTTCTTCACAATGCTTTTATTTAAACGAAAAGAGATCATCATTTTATCCTTATGTTATCAAGTTTTTGGTGACAGTATGGCGGCTCTTGTAGGCACAGCCATAGGAAAAACAAAAATTCTGAAATCAAAGACCTTAGAGGGAAGTTTAGCGTGTTTTCTTACATGTTTACTATGCGCTTACATAGTTATTCCGTCGTATGAACATAAAATTACTGTAATGTTGCTTTCATCCGTTGCCGCAACATTAATAGAACTTTTCCCCTTCCCTAAACCGTCAGATAACTTTTGGCTGCCGTTCATTTCTGCAGTATTGCTGAAATACCTATTTGGCATCTACCGGTTATTTTAAAATTCTGCGTATTTTATCATCCAATTGTATGCACTTTCTGTAAATATCTTCTTTCTTAGCCTTACTTACAGAAATGAACTCTGTGTTTATAAGGTGGAAAATTTTATTATAGTTCTTATGTTTTAGTGGAAGTACTGCATGCTTTATCCATTGAAGTATTTGTTTATACTCTGCATTTGAAATGAACTTTTCGTAAAGAAGTTCGTTTGCTGGCAACTCGTACTCGTAAAAGTTTTCTAAGCCGACCTCAGAAGTTAGAATTTTCACTACTTCCCAGCTTGCCCGCTTATGCTTGCTCCTCCTTGTGATACCCACACCGTCTGAAGATAGGAGCGTCTTTCCACCAAATAGAGGAATGAAATTATATTTCTCTTTTAAAAGTTTGTTTTTCAGGACTACTGCGTGAAAATTCTCAACAAAAACAACTATTTTCTCGTTCAACAATAAATCTCTCTCAGAAAGGGGCTCTGAAAAAACTACTTTCTCCTCCATGACCTCACGCAAAAAAGTTATAAAGTTGAATATACTGTCTTTGTTTATTCTTCCCATATCAAAATCTAAAGAAGAAATAAATAGGGGGAAGACGTTTGGCAAATAGACAATATAGTTGTTTCTAACTAACTCGCTGCAGCGGCTAATTTCTCTGATCGCTTCTTTGAGATTTGTGAGTGTAAAAAGGGATTGCTCCTCAGGAAACTTTATCCTATGCTTCTCTAGCAAGGATTTGTTATATATTATAAACGAAAATTTTATATTCCGCGGTATCATCCATAAGCTATCTCTATACCTGAACATCTCTAATATTTTCGGGTTGTAATCGTCAATATCAAAAAAGTCATCCTCGCAAACAAACTCATCTAAAGGTGTCAAGATATCCTTCTCCACAAGATATGGCAGAAGTTCCGCAGGCGCTATTATGATATCCGGCATAAACTCAAATAAATGTAGTTTCTCAAATGTTGCACCATACTCTTCCACTCTCCTTGGTATAAACTTTACCTCTATATCACTAAATATTTCTTTTATTCTTCTAGAAATATTTGCATATTTATCTCCACAGTAAAAGTAATTAGGATAAACCACTCTTATCGCTACAGTGGGCTTCTTTCTAAATATTTTGCAAGAGGGGAGGGCAAATATTGCAAGAATAAATATTGTTATTATTGCTCTTCTTACCATACACGAAGTATATACTTCGTCAATTTTGTGCTTGCTTTTCGCTCCATAGAAAGTAGCGCGGGAAAGGCAAGCTTCAGTAAAAGGCTCAAAATCAAACGCTTATGCTTTTACAGAAAAAAATAAAAAGTGCACAGGGTAGGATTCGAACCTACGTAGTCCCAACGGACGCCAGATTTACAGTCTGGTGCGATTGGCCGCTCCGCCACCTGTGCACACCGTAAACACATAGTTATTATAAAAAAACATTTTTGTCTTGATAAAAATATTAAAAAATACGCAACAGGGAAATCAAATTATTATTTTTTCTGTTACAAAATTTGTGGTTATTTGCTATAATATTGCAAGGAAGGGAGAAAAAAGAAGGCGGTATGTTGTGTGTACTGCAACGCGTAAAAAGTGGCAGTGTAACTGTGGTCAGTAGTGGCGAAAGACAACGGATAGGTGAAGGTATGGTGTTATTTATTGGTATTCAAAAAGGTGATACTGAAGGCGATGTAGCAAAATTGGTGGAGAAAATTGCTAAACTGCGTATCTTTAGAGACCATACTACTTCTAAAGAATTTGATAAGTCCATAGAGGACATCAACGGAGAAATATTAGTAATACCAGAATTTACTCTTTTAGGCGACTGCAGTAAAGGCAGACGACCTGAGTTCATTTTAGCAGAAAATTTCCGCCCTGCAAAAGCTCTTTACGAAAAGTTTGTACACTTATTGCAGCAGAAGCTGAAGGATGGCACAACAAGAGTCAAAAAAGGTGTCTTCGGTGCAGAAATGCTTGTTGAAATACACAATGACGGCCCTGTGACTTTCATCCTGAACACCCACGAAAGCGGACAAGAAGAAATTTAGAGAGGAGTGACCACGCAATATAAAAAAAGTGAGGGGAGGGGTTTTAAAAAACTCCCTCCCACCTCTCTGCTTTAAAAAAAGAACTCACACGGAGATAGCAAGCTTACTTCTTTTTACTCTTCTTGGATGATTTCTTAGTGCCACCGCGCTTCATCGGCGCACGCGAAATGTCACCCTGCTTGTCTAAAAAGTATAAGTAACCTTCCTCTTTTTGAATACCGGCATCTGCTACCTTCTCGGGCTTGCCGCCTTTTTTACCACCACGCGCCATCTTCACTCTCCAAACGTCACCCTTCTCGTTTAGATAATAGAGATATCCTTCTTCGCGCTTGATCCCTAATTTTTTTACCTTCTCTGCCATCTTTCACTCACCCCCTTTCTTGTAGAAAATTTATAGTCCGCTATTTTAAGTTTTTGCTACAATTTGTCAAGCAAGATTGAACGTTTTTTGAGTTTTTTACTTAGTTCAACCGTTCTCATTTTTTATTAAAAATGGCGATACTGTATCTTTTTTCTCTATTTCACTATTTTCTACTTCTGCCTCTACACTTGCTTTCAGCGGATAGACATAAATCTTACCCTCATAATTTCTTAATATAACTCCTCTTTTACTATACGACACCACATAGTCAGGGGTAATAGGTATTTTCCCGCCACCACCAGGCGCATCAATCACATAAGTCGGCACCGCATATCCTGTAGTGAAACCACGTAAAGAAGAGATTATTTTTAAGCCGCACTGCACAGTCGTGCGGAAATGCTCGGTCCCTATTGCAGGGTCGCATTGGTACAAATAATACGGGCGGACGCGTATCTTAAGAAGCTCCTGGAAAAGCTGCTTCATGGTTTCTGGAGAGTCGTTTATTCCTCTCAACAGTACAGTTTGACTACCTAAAGGTATGCCGCTATCCGCAAGCTTGTTACACACTACTCTCGTCTCTTCAGAAATCTCCTTAGGATGATTAAAATGAATGCTAATATACAAAGGGTGGTATTTTTTTAACATGTCAAGCAATTCTGGTGTGAAGCGCTGCGGTAACGTCACTGGTAGCCTCGTGCCTATACGTAAAATCTCAACATGCCTTATTGAGCGCAAATTCCTCAATACAGACTCTAACTTGCCATCAGTGACTAAAAACGGGTCACCGCCGGAAATTAACACATCGCGCACGTTCTTGTGCCCATCAATGTAATCATAGATCCTCTGCAACTCGGCATTCGTCAACACAGTTTCTTTCGTGCCTACTAAGCGACGACGCGTGCAGTGACGACAATACACTGCACAAGCATCTGTTAAAAGCAGCAAGACCCTGTCAGGATATCTATGCACTAACCCTGGGACAACCATGTCTTTCTCTTCTCCACAAGGGTCACGCATCTCACCAACACTCACCTTAAATTCACGTATTGACGGTATAGACTGCATCCTAAGAGGACATTTTGGATTTTCGGGGTCAAGGCGTGAAGCAAAATATGGCGTGATGGCCATTGGCAGCGTTTGCTTAGAGAGGTTTATCGCACGCTTCTCTTCCACTGTGAGATTTATCCACTTGCTTATTTCATTCGCATCTTTTATCCTATGTTGGTACTGCCAACACCAGTCATCCCAGTTCTGCAAAACTTTACTTTTCTCGCTTAATTTTGTAAAATTTTTACCGTTTCCACTTCCATCATCCATTTTTATTTTTGTAAAATTTTCCCCTCCTTTTTGTTGCTTTTAATTTTTATTTGTTTGTTTTGTCTTCAGTGGAAGAAGTAACATTGTTAAATAATGTTGTTTCCTGGTGAGTGATGATTTGCTCTTTCAACCAAGCATCTATTACTTCTTTGGAGAACTTATATTGGCGGCCAATTTTGGATGCTGGTATCTTTTTCTGCCTTATCAAACTGTAAATTTTCGATACACCGATGCCAAGATACTCTGAAAGCTCTTTTACATCCATTACTTCTTTTACTTTTGCTTTTTCCTCCATAGTTTAGTTTTTGCGAAAAACGGGAAAGTGAGAAAAATTCAAAAAATTGAAAAATTTAAATTTTTGCGACTTTGGCAAAATTTTAATATATCGCACAGAAAAATGTCAACAGTTAGTTTTTAAAAAATTTTTAAACTTTGCAAATTTTTACATAATTTGCCATTTTTTTACATATATTATCAAATTTTTTTCATCTCAACAAATATTCACATATGTGGAAATTATGTGGAAAAGCACAAATTTTTGTGGATTTTTGCAACATAATTGAAATATGGTAAGAAAAAATATAGAAGAATTGTGGGAGTTGGTGTCTCCAGAGATACAGCAACACATAGGGAAAGAGGAGTATGAGTTATGGATAAAGCCTATAAAACCTGTTGAATTGACAGAGGACGGCAGGCTCATAATTGAGGTACCAAATAAGTTCTTTTACGAGTGGGTAACGAATAATTTGCAAAAACCCCTGGAGGACTGTCTGCAGAAGGTGGCTTCCTCGCGGGAAACCTACACAGTGGTATTTAAAATCCAGGAAACTCGCGAAGTAGAAGAGCACACTCCTAGAAACATCAGTGATGAATTTAGACCGCGAGAGGGTGTATCTGCAAAGTCACAACTTATACCAACGCACACTTTTGACAATTTTGTTGTTGGCACGTCAAACCAATTTGCCCACGCAGCAGCCCTCGCAGTCGCTAAAGAGCCTGCAAAAGCTTTCAACCCACTTTTTATTTACGGTGGCGTTGGTTTAGGGAAAACACATCTCTTACACGCTATCGGCAACTATATACTGCAACATCACCCTAAATTGAGAATCATATGCACCACCTGCGACCACTTCGTTAACGACTTTATAGAAGCTATACGTAAAGAAGAGATAAATACTTTCAGAGAAAAATACCGCAGTATTGACTGCTTGTTAATGGACGACGTGCAATTTTTCATCGGGAAACCTAGCTCCCAAGAGGAGTTCTTTTATACTTTCAACACGCTATACGACACTAAACGGCAAATTGTGATGACCAGCGACCGCGCGCCAAGGGAGTTCCCGGAAGTGGAGGAGCGTCTGCGGTCACGTTTTGAGTGGGGTGTTGTTGCAGCTATTGACCCGCCAGACTTTGAAACGCGTGTTGCGGTTCTGAGAAAAAAAGCCGAAGAATACCAAAAAGTAAATAATGTATTTATTCCTGACGATGTATTATTATTTCTTGCAGAGAAAATAAAATTCAACATAAGAAGCTTAGAAGGCGCTTTGACGCGCTTAATAGCGTACTCCTTATACTTAAACCACGAGATTACCATAGACCTCGCAAAAGCAATTTTAAAAGATACCATCACTTTGGAAGAAAGCGAACAACGTATCTCGCCAGAGTCGATTTTACAATGTGTAGCTGAAGAGTTTAAGGTTTCTATAGGAGAGCTGAAATCACCGAAGCGCTCTGATAGAATACTTTACCCAAGACAAGTTGCCATGTATTTGCTGCGCACGCTTGCAAACCTCTCCACTCTGGAGATTGGGAAAATATTTGGCGGGAAGGACCACACGACAGTCCTTCACGCATGCAATAAAATAAAAGCAGAAATAGCCTCAAATCCGTATATAGATAAGTTGATAAACAAAATAATTCAGAACGTGAAAATGAGGAACAGGTGTGGATAATATAGAAATTATGTGGAAAAGTTATTTTTATGTGTATTTTGTTAATCTACACAGAACCCTTTTCCACATAAAATTCCACTTTAACGATGTTCACTTTTTCTCGTATAATTGTATATTTTTGAATTTGTGGTGCCAAAAATACACAATTCCTTGCTTTTATTAATTTCACTACTACTATATTTAAAAGCTATCTTTTGATATAGTCATATAAAGCAAAGGAGGAGCGAAAAATTATGAAGATAAAAGTCCTCTTAGAGAACCTAATAGAAGGCATAAAGGTTGTAGAAAGCGCTATACCGACGAAATCTACTATACCGGCGCTAAACTGCATGTTGATTGAGACAACAGAGGGCAAAATACGTCTAACTGGCACAGACTTAGATATCGGGATTAGATGCCAAGTGGACCCACTGGAAATTGTAGAAGGAGGGAGAGCTGCCATACCTGCAAGAAAATTTAAAGAAGTCCTCATGCAAATAAAAGAAAAGGAGATTGTTTTTGAAGTTAGAGACAACAAAATGATATTAAACACACCACGGACAAAGTTTTTAATCTTAGGCACTTCGCCACAAGAATATCCGTCTATACCGATAATAAAAAGTGGCAAAGAGCTAACAATTGAGAATACTGTGTTAAAAGATATGCTTGAGAAGACAATCTTTGCAGTATCTACTGAAGAAACAAGGTATAACCTTAATGGTGTACGCTTGGTCAATATGAAAGAAAAACTTGAGGCGGTGAGCAGTGATGGCCGCAGACTCGCGTATATCTTTTATTCAGGTTCACGTGGTAAAAGTGATGAGTTAGCGGTCACTGTGCCAAAAAGAACCGTGTCGGAAATTATAAATTTGCTTCCAGAAAGTGGTGAAACTAAAATAATTGTTTCCGAAAATCAAATAAATTTCTATTTTTCAGACATTTTGGTTATTTCGCGCATCGTAGAAGGTGATTTCCCAGACTATAACAGAGTTATACCTAAAACCGCGCAAGTTAAGCTAAAACTTAAAAAAGATGAGTTTGAGGAAGCCACGGAGCGCATCAGTGTCATGTGTCAGGAAAAAATAGGACAAATAAATTATTATCTTTCAAAAAGCATGCTAAAAATCTACACGTTAAACTCCGAGCTAGGTGAGGCGGAAGAGACGCTTCCTGTAGAGTACACAGGAGATGATATAAAAGTTGGCTTCAAGCCGGAATATATTTTAGAAGCACTGGATGTAATTTCCTCAGAGGAAATATATTTTGAGTTTAACGAGCCTTTAACACCACATGTTATACGTCCTGCGGATGAAAAGGAGAAGTTTATTTATGTAGTTATGCCACTGAGGGTTGCTGGTTAGCTTTTATGGGATTTAGAAGTATAAAAGAGATAATGCAGGAGGCTCCCCAAAAGTACACTTTGAGCCCAACAATAGATAGAGTTTTTACTTCCTGGGAGAAAGTTGTAAAGAAATTAGGTCTTATGGGGTATGTTGACTTATCCGCGTATGGCCGTGGTGGAAAATTGTATGTTAAAGCGTCGCATCCTGCAGTTAAGCAGGAGTTTTTGTATAGAAAGAAACAAATAATAAAAGAGATCAATTCCTGTCTTGGTAAACGCGTTATTAGAGAAATAATTTTTGAATAAAGGAGAAAAAGAAACTTTTCATGGCAGAGAAAACTTTAAGGGACAGGGTTGAAGAAGTATTATCTGAGGTGCGGCTTTCCTTGGTAGCGGACGGCGGCAATGTTGAGCTTATAGAGGTTACTGAAGATGGTGTAGTGAAGGTAAGGCTCACAGGTGCCTGCAACAGGTGTCCTATGGCTACTCTTACGCTAAAGATTGGTATTGAGAGTTACCTTAAGAAGAAGATTCCTGAGGTAAAATCTGTGGAGGCTGTGTGAAGAAAAGAAATTTTTTTCCTGGCCCCAACGGGATTCGAACCCGTGTTTCCAGATTGAGAGCCTGGCGACCTGAACCACTAGTCGATGGGGCCACAAGTGCAATATTTTCAAAATTTATTATCCCACAGGTAAGGGGAGCTCCGGCTTTATCTCTTGAATACTGTCAAGTTTTAGCTTCACCTTGTTGATACGCATAAAAGCATCATTATACTTCTCTATTGCATTCCTTATATGTGTGCCAATAATAGTAAAATCTTCTTCAAAGCGCCTTATCTCAGTTTGTAGTTGTGAGATGCTGTCAACGATTTCTCTCGCGTGACGCTCCACTTGTAAGCCTTTCAACCCTAAGACTATCACTTGCAAGTATCCATAGAAGCTATTTGGCGATACGGGTATAACTTTTTTGTTCAATGCATAGGATAAGATATTTTCACTGTTATCGCTTTCTTCTTTATCGTGTCGTATTATAATCTCGTAGTATACGTTCTCTGCGGGGATGTACATCATTGCAAAATCAAAAGTTCCTTCCGCGGGATTTATATATTTTTTCGCAATTACATCAATATGTTTTTTTACATCACGGATGAAACTTTTTCTCAGTTCTTTTTTCATATCTTCGTTGCTTTCCTCGATGTACTTACGGAAGTTTTCTAACGGGAATTTAGCATCAATTGGTACGATGCCTTGGGGGAATTTTATTACAGCATCTACGCGCTCACCACTGGCAAAGGTGTATTGTATTGTATACATCGATGTTGGTAGTATCTGTGCAAGTAGTTCCTCTAAGAGAAGTTCCCCGAAGCCACCACGTAGCTTAGGTGCACGCAGTAGCTGCTGCAAAGATGCAACTTCTTTCCCTATCTCGTAGATACGCTCGCTTAACTGCTTCACTTCGCCTAAGCGCTCGTGCACATCTTGGACTGTGCGGTTTGCAGCTGTGAGCTGCGATGTTATGTTTTTGTTAGCGCTGTCCATAAGGGATAGATTTTTATGGAACTGCTCAGTGAGGTTCTGTATTAAGTTGCTCATCTCCTGCGTGAGGTGTGTTCGCAAAGTTTCTATTTGGTTTTGTAGCAGTAGCAGGCTTTGATGTTCTTGCATTTTCCTGCCGGATTTTAAAATTTTTACTGTTACCAGTGCAAGCCACACAAGTAGTACTATTCCTATTATTAGTAGAGTTGTCAACTGCATAAAAAGGAATGCCTCCTTTTCGTAAAAGCAGAAAAATTATATATAATGTGATTCCAAATAAACAAATGTTTTTTGTTGGTGATTCATTTTTTAGAAACAACAAAAGAAAGTAGGGGGAGGGGGTAAAATTTTTTGTAAATTTTTTGCAATTTTTTTGCAAAAAATTTGCAAAATTCTCGTCGGTAAAATTAAATGTTGGTGAATAATGAAAAATTTTTTTACATTTAAAGAGTTGATAGAAGGCGTTTTTTAGTATATATTTAAATATGGAAAAAACAAAAAAAATTTTTTGTAAGCACAAAAAATGTAAATTTATGGAGAAAAAGCGCACTACTGTCATATTGTTGGCTATAGCAATATTAGTTATATTCAGCGGGGAAAATATTTATAGGTACGAGGAAGGGAATACCCTTATTATTTTCCCCGCTGTCTCTTCTTTCCATCTTTTTAACGATGAGTTTGACGCTCGCGACACACAAGGGCTAAAAATGACGCTCTATGAAGATGAGCTTAGGAGCCTTACTGTGTCGTTGTTTCTTGCCGGATTTATTAATATTTTAACAGAGCCCACCGCATCTTTTCGTTACTCTCAAGGGCTCATAATGAAGATATTAGACTACGCCATGCGCTTCGTTCACCAATACACTGAGCCTATTCGGCGCAATATTGGCAAAATAATATCTTATGCTATAAATACATTAAATACACTTTATAGAAAAATAGGGTTAATAATTAGGTATAAATTTATCTATGCACATAAAGTTCATCACACGCTCCCCTCAACATTCATAGGGAAAGCCATCTTGTCTTGTATAATTTCCACCACAGTCCTTAGGCTATGATGTAAGAACTCTTACCATTTTTCTCCTCACCTACGTTTTTTGATAACATCTTTCGTAGAAAATAAGGTCCATAGAGAAATAAACGCAAGATAAAGGAGAAAAATAAAAAAATGTGTTTTACTCTTGCTTTTATTTCTCTATGGAAGGAAGACAGCCGTAGGAGCATAAAATGAAGAACCTAACAGAGAAGGAAAAGCTGGCATTAGAAGAACTTGTTGATGGTTTAAGGGGACTTTATGGTGATAATTTGAGTCGCGTGATACTTTACGGTTCAAAAGCGAGAGGTGATGCAACAGAAGATTCTGATATAGATATTTTAGTTGTGTTGAAGAAATATGAAAGCTGGAGCGATCTTTATTCGGTTAACACTTGTGATGTTGTATTTATGGCGTTTCTATGTGGATATTTTTTGATTATGTGGTTTGGTGTTAGGGGAATACTTTATATAGCATCTGTGACAAGTTTAATGATAGGTATAATAGTTTTATTGTTTAGTAGGAGTTTTAGGATGTTTTTGTCGCCAGTCTTGATAAATAACAATTGTTCCGATAATGAGCGCAAAAATTATTATTGTAGCGAAAAGTATTGCAAGCCCAGTCATTTTTCATTACCTCCTTCTAATATTAATCCAATTAAAACTGATACTATTACTACGGCTATCCCGAGAATGAATTTTTCGGCAGCAACTATTTGTGCTAAAACTAATCCGGCATATGTATATTTTGCAAAGTCGTATAGAATTGTTGCTAAACTACTGCGTTGTTTTCTGTTTAGTTGCATTGTCGGTGTTTTACATCTAATAGATTATGCAGTGTTACTTTTGTGGAGTTTTAGGATGTTTTTGTCGCCAGTCAGAATAAAAAGTAACAATTCCCAAAATTACCAAAACCAATGTTCCACCGATAAAAAGTATAAGCAATCCGATTTCTTTTTAGCTCATTTTTGTTCCTGTGTGTCTACTGATAACTTTGCTAAGTTAGAACGTTTCATAAATTACATTTTACAAAAAATAAAAACTATTGTCAACTGTGAAAAAACAATTTTACATACAGACGGCACTGGGTTTTCTAATCACTTAATCACCAAATCACCTAATCACATGATTTTAGTTGTTATTGGGTTATCCGGTTTTACAGCGCTTGCGTATGAAGTTTTATGGACAAGAACACTTACAATGATTTTAGGTTCGTCAAGTTATGCTTTTGCTACGATGTTGTATTCATTTCTGGTTGGAAATTGTCTCAGGCAGCATGATTTATGCGAAATTAAATGTAGTGCGAGCCTTCAGAAGAGGGAGCCGACCCTTAAGGGTCGGCTACGGAAATTTTCTAATGAAAAAATAATATGAAAAATCTATATAAAAACGGACAAGATTTTGTGAAAAACAAATGTGTCATTAAAATTATTATTCAAATAATCACCTTCGTCCACATTTTTGTTATACTATTTATTTCTACAATAGTTGCAGAAAAAATAAATGTTTCTGCTGAGATAAAGAATTTAAAAAGTAAGGATATGAACAAAAAACTTACTGCGATTTATAAACTTGGTAAGGCAAATGATAGACGTGCTACATCTGAACTAATAAA
>Ga0197143_1000473_pt1 | contig 44047 bp, 35 predicted proteins | sample GBS70_MetaG_FD_148603 | JGI IMG/M metagenome (GOLD analysis project Ga0197143, IMG submission 148603) | Sediment microbial communities from Great Boiling Springs, Gerlach, Nevada, United States - GBS 70_MetaG | ecosystem: Environmental > Aquatic > Thermal springs > Hot (42-90C) > Sediment... | reverse complement strand
GTACGGCAATACGGCAGTACGGCAGTAGGGCAGTACGGCAATAGTTTATTACTCGTTACCCGTTACTCGTCACTCGTCACTCCGTCACCCCGTCACTCGTCACCCGTCCCTCCATTCCTCCCCGTCCCGGTTTGTGACTTTTAAACTACAAAACCCGTGCCAATGTTGCAAACCTGCGACAGGTGGTCCCGGGGTCGCCGCGGGGAAGCCAAATGGGGAGCAGATTTCAGCCTGTGGCACGGGGGTTGCAATAGGGCCAGGACAGGCCGAGCCTGCGGGATGGGGCTCGGACGGCCTGTGAGAGGTCTTCTTCATGGTACGGAATGTCCTTCTAACGGTCCTGCTGGTCGGGGCGGGAGGACTCGGGGGGCTCTGGTGGGCCCGGTCGGCGGCACCGCCCCGGGAGGTCGTCGTGGACATCGAGGCCCGCCGGTATGCCTATGACCCGCCGGTCCTTCGGGCCCGGCAGGGAGACGTCCTGCGCTTGCGGCTTCGCTCGACAGACGTAGTCCATGGCTTTTTCCTGGAAGGCTACGACCTGGACGCCCGGATTGTCCCGGAGCGGCCCGACTTTGAAGTTTGGCGGCCCTCGGTGGTCCAGTGGGCTGAGGCCGAAAAGAGGGGCGAGCTTCCGACGAAGACGGAGCCGTCCGTCGAGGCCTCAAAGCTGGAGGGTGTTCGGCGGGTTCGGGAAGTCGTTCTCCGCTTAGACCGCCCGGGCAAGTTCCGGTACCGGTGCTCGCACACCTGTGGCTTCATGCATCCCTTCATGCAGGGCGAACTGATCGTCGCCCCGAACTATCCATTCCACGTCGGGGTCGGGGTGGCCATCGGCCTCACCCTGGCGCTCTTAACCTGGCGGCCGGCCAGACCGACCCGGCGACGGGAGGCGTCGTCATGAGCGCACGAACGGACGTCGTCCCCACGCCGAAGCGGCCGTATCAGAAGGGTCGGTGGGTAGACCTGTTCGAGCGGGTTCGGCCCCTGAAGGGCCTCCTTCGGCTTCGGAGCTTCCAGTTCTGGGCGATCCTACCGAACTTGTTCCTCTTTTACCTCTTCATCCTGGCGGCCCTCTGGGGGACGCCCGTCGGCAGTCGCAACATCATGATCGTACTTGTATGGATCCTTTGGTGGTTTCTCCTCATCACCCTCCTGGTCCCCCTGGGCGGACGGCTGTGGTGCACGATGTGCCCGCTTCCGGCCTTGGGCGAATGGCTCCAACGGCTTCGCCTCGTAACGGTCCGCTTCGCACCCAAGGCGAAGGGCTTCAAGAACGTCCTGTTCGGACTGAATCGCCGGTGGCCCAAGGCCTTGGACAACATCTGGCTCCAGAACCTCCTGTTTCTGACGCTGGCGACCTTCTCGGCCCTCCTGGTCACGCGGCCCATCGTGTCGGCCTTTGTCCTCGGAGGCATGATCGTCTTAGCCCTGGGCCTGGCCCTGGTCTTTCGGCAGAGGGTCTTCTGCCGTTACCTATGCCCGGTCAGCGGGTTCCTGGGCCTCTATGCGATGACCTCCTCGTTAGCCTTGCGGTCCCGGGACTGGGACGTTTGCGTACGGTGTCCGACGAAGGGTTGCATGCTGGGGAGCGAGAACGGCTGGGGGTGCCCCTGGATGGTCTACATGGGCAAACTGGACCGGAACAACTACTGCGGCCTCTGCATGGAGTGCCTCAAGAGCTGTCCTAACGACAACATCGGCCTGTTTGTTCGACCCTTTGGGGTGACCGAGACCCGTATCTTGCACCTCGACGAGGCATACAAGGCCTTCATCATGCTCGTCCTGGCGGCCGTCTATTCGGTGACCCTACTGGGGCCGTGGGGAACCTTCAAGGACTGGGCGAATGTGACGGAGACGGGTGACTGGCGCGGTTTTCTGGCCTATGCGACCCTGGTCTGGACGGCCTGCTTGGTCCTATTTCCGGCGGTGTATGCTCTATTCGTGAAGGTCAGCCAATGGGCGGCCCGATGGCGCGGCCGCTGGGTCCTGGCCCCGGTCCCGGCCGCGGCCAACGGGGCCGGGGAGCCGAATTTCCGGACCCTGTTCCTGCGGTGGAGCTACCCCCTGGTCCCCCTGGGTCTGCTGGCATGGATTGCCTTCAGTCTGCCGCTTTTCTTCGTGAACGGGTCCTACATCGTCAGCGTCCTCTCGGACCCCCTCGGCTGGGGGTGGAACCTCTTTGGGACGGCCCACACGCCGTGGAAGCCGCTGGTCCCCGAATGGGTCCCGGTCTTGCAGGTGATCGCTCTCCTGTTCGGACTTGCCGTGGCCCTGCGCGCGGGGGAGTCGGTCGCCCGAGAACTGTGGCCCGACCCTCGGCAAGCCCGACGGGCCCTGGTTCCGATGGCTGGCCTGTGGCTGGCGATCACCGTTGGATTCTTGTGGCTCTTTACCGGATAGGAGGCCGAGGCGATGCGTTGGAAGGACGGTATCCGGGAAGGCATGGCCTTGACGGTGCTCCTGCTCATCTTTGTCGGACTCCCCTGGGCTATACGGGCGTATGAAAACGGACGGGTCCGGCGTCTGAGCGATGGACGGCCCGTGTTCACCCTGTATGCGAACGCCACCTGGGGGACGTGGACGACGACGCCCCTCGTCGGGTGGACCTACTTCTGGCGCAAACCCGAGCCGGCCCACATCCGGGTCCCGGCGGGCCAGCCCTTCGTCCTGCGGATTACGTCGGTCGACGTCCATCATTCCTTCGGTATCCCACAATTGGGCATCGGGCCGTACGACGTCGAGCCGGGCCGCTTCCTTGAGCTGGAGCTGAAGGTCGACGAGCCGGGCCTCTACACCTTCATGTGTTACACGGTGTGTGGTCGGCATCACGAAAAGATGATGGGGACCTTGGAGGTAGCGGAAGGGGGGCAGTGAGGCAGTAAGGCAATAAGGCAGTAGGGTAATCGGGCAGTACGGCAATGATGGATTACTCGTTACTCGTCACTCCGTCACTTTGACTTATAAGGAGGTCAGTTATGCGGTTACGTCGGTGGATCACCTACGTCGCCGTTTTGGTCTTGGGAGCCCTCGTCGGGGTCCTGTTCTGGAGCCCCGCTTCCCAGGAGACGGTCGGGGCTCAGGACCCCCTGCGGGGCGTTATGCAGGCCCGGAACTTGAGCCTGGACGATGCCCTGGCCGCCCTGCGGACGTACACCCCGACGGGTGTGCTGGACGACTACATCATGTTCGCCTCAGGGGGCCATTCGGGTCACGTCTTGGTCGTCGGCCTGCCCTCGATGCGCATCCTAAAGGTCATTGCTGTGTTTGCCCCTGAGTCCTGGCAGGGCTATGCCGTCGGCCACAAGGAGACCGAGACGATCCTGAAGGCCGGCGGAAAGGACCTTACCTGGGGTGACGTTCACCACCCGGCTCTTTCAGAGACGCAAGGCGACTACGACGGCCAGTTCCTGTTCGTCAACGACAAGGCCAACAGTCGGGTCGCCGTCATCGACCTGAGGGACTTCAAGACGAAGCAGATCGTCAAGAACCCCCTGACCTATTCGAACCACTGCTCGGCCTTCGTGACGCCCAACACGGAGTACATCGCCGAGGCGCCCCAGTACTCGATGCCCTACCCCGTCGGGACCTACGCTCCCCTCGAGCAATACAAGGAGAAATACCGGGGTCCCATCACCTTCTGGAAGTTTGACCGGACGAAGGGTCGCATCGTGCCCGAGCAGTCCTTTGCCATCGAGCTCCCGCCCTACTGGCACGACCTGTGCGACGCCGGTAAACGGGTCTCCTACGGATGGGCCTTCTGCAACAGCTTCAACACCGAGATGGCTGTTCCCAACATCCTGCAGACGAAGATGCCCCTCGAGGCGACGACGGCCCGCAATGAGATGGACTATCTCCATGTGATTAACTGGAAGGCCGCCGAAAAACTGATCCAGGAGGGTAAGTACGAGACCGTCGCCGGCATGAAGCTGATCCCCCTGGCGACGGCCGTGCAGGCTGGCGTCCTCTACCTGATTCCCGAGCCCAAGAACCCCCACGGCGTGGACGTGTCGCCCGACGGCAACTACATCGTCGTCGCCGGCAAGCTCGACCCCCACGCGACGGTGTACTCCTTTGAAAAGATTCAGCGGGCTATCCGGCAGGGCCTCTTCGAGGGGAAGGACCCCTACGGCGTGCCCATCCTGAAGTTCGATGCCACGAAGGCCGCCCAGGTCGAACTCGGCTTGGGTCCCCTGCACACCCAGTTTGACGATAAGGGCTACGCCTACACGAGCCTGTTCCTGGACTCGGCCGTCGTGAAGTGGTCCCTCGGGGAGCCCTACTTCCGGGGCGACCAGGCCTGGAAGGTCGTCGATAAGGTCTCGGTCCACTACAACATCGGTCACCTGACGGCCGTCCACGGGGACACGACCCGACCGCGTGGGAAGTTCCTCGTCGCCCTCAACAAGTGGTCCATCGACCGGTTTGCACCCGTCGGCACCCTGCATCCCCAGAACTTCCAGCTCATCGACATCTCGGGCGCCAAGATGCAGCGGCTCTATGACCTGCCCATCCCTATCGGCGAACCCCATTATGCCCAGATCATCGAGCGGTCACTCTTGAAGCCCTTTGAGGTCTACCCGCAGGTCGGCTTTAACCCCGTCACGATGGCCCCCGACCCGGCCCACACTGTCCAACCCGGCAAGGAGCGGATCGAACGACGGGGCAATACCGTCGAGGTCTGGATGACGGCCATCCGGAGCACCTATACACCGGACCGCATCGAGGTCAATGAGGGCGACCGGGTCATCATCCACCTGACGAACCTCGAGCGGACTCGGGATGCGACCCACGGCTTCTCCATCGCCGCTTACGACATCAACGTATCGGTCGACCCTGGCGAGAATGCGACCATCGAGTTCGTCGCCGACAAGCCCGGCGTGTACCCCTTCTACTGCACCGAGTTCTGCTCGGCTCTGCACCTGGAAATGGCAGGCTATTTGTTAGTCAAACCCCGACCAAAGCAGGCCCTGAAATGACAGCCTGACCCGCCGCTCTCGGGAATCCGGGGCGCCCGCCGACGGGCGCCCCTTCCCTCACGGCGGGGCTGGGCCAGAAGAGCAGAAGAGGAGTACTGCTCATGGATCGCGCGGCCGTATTTCGAACCGTCCTTTTCCTGAGTGCCGTGGCCCTGTGGTGGGTCGCATACACCCAGCCCTTCTGGGAGGTGACCGTCCGAGCTCCCCAGTACCCCCAGGGGCTTCGGGTCGTCGTATACCTCCATCGGGTCGAGGGCGACGTCCGGGAGATTAACCTCCTGAACCATTACATTGGGATGGGCCCCGTGGACCGGGCGGCCGAGTTCGAACGGCGGTATGCCTGGGTCGGCCTCTTGGTCTTGAGCCTCCTCGGCTTGGCGGCTCTCGGACCCTTCCGAATCATTCGATGGCTGGCCCTCGGGGGTGCCTGGGCATTCCCGGCCGTGTTCTTGGGCGACCTGTACTACTGGTTGTATCAGTACGGCCATCGCCTGGACCCCTATGCGCCCATTCGGATTCGGCCCTTCACGCCGCCTCTCCTGGGGACGGGCCGAATCGCTCAGTTTCAGGCCGTGGCCGGCCTGGAGGTCGGCTTCTGGGTCGTCCTGGCGGCGGCTCTTTTCGTCACGGTGGGTTCTCTGCTCGGGGGCCAGGCCCGGCCGTCCCGGGTCACGGCCCCAGCCCCGATCTCCGTCGGAGAAGGTACCGGATGAGGGTGCAGGCCGGCTGGTATGGGCTCGTCTTCGGCTTAGGATGGATGGCGATCCTGACCATTCCCGCCGAGGGAGGGTCCTTCGACCTACAGGCCCGTATTCGGGCGACGCCGCCCGGCGGGACTCTGCGAGTACCGGCCGGCCGATACAGGGGCCCGATTCGTCTCGACCGGCCGATTCGTCTTATCGGAGAAGGCGGGCCCGTCCTTGAAGCCGGCGGTCGGGGAACCGTCGTGTGGATTCAAGCGGACGACGTAACGGTGGAGGGTTTCGTCCTCCAGGGAAGCGGAGACTCCCTGACGGACGAGGACGCCGGCATCCGGGTCGAAAATGCCCGACGGGTCCGTATCGTCGGAAACCGTTTGGTAGACGTCCTCTTTGGGATTTATCTGAAGAACACGCACGACAGCGAAGTTACGGCCAACACCGTCGTCGGCAAGGACCTCCCCCTGGGTCGCCGGGGAGACGGCATCCGCCTGTGGTGGTCCCACGGAAACGTCCTGCGGGCCAACGTCGTGACCCATTCGCGGGACGTCATCGCCTGGTTCTCCCGGGGCAACCGCTTTGAGGAGAATGCCGTCACGGATAGCCGGTATGGGCTCCACTTCATGTACTCGCAGGACACCGACGTCCGTCGGAATCGGTTCGAGCGCAATTCGACGGGCATCGTCGTCATGTACTCCGAACGGGTCCGTATCGTCGAGAACGACATCGCTCGGCATGACGGACCCTCGGCCGTCGGCATCCTCCTCAAGGATTCGGACGACCTCGAGGTCCTCCGGAACCGCATCGTCTGGAACAAAGCGGGCATTTTTTGGGATAACAGCCCGGCCCGGACGGACGCTTGGAACGAAATCCGGGAAAACCTCCTCCTGTGGAATGTCGTCGCCTTTGTTTTTCAGCTTAACGTCCGGCGGAACCGGATCGCTCATAACTTCGTCGTCGAGAACCTCCAGTCCGTCGAGATCCCCGGCGGCGGAACCCTGACGGGCAACGAATGGACATGGGACGGCCGGGGCAACTTCTGGAGCGACTATGTCGGTTACGACCTCCAGGGGGACGGTATCGGCGACGTGCCGTATCGGGCAGAGGCCCTGCTGGACCAGCTCACCGACCGGCATCCCCAACTTCGTCTCCTGGCCTGGACCCCGGCGGGCCTGGTCCTCGAAGGGGTCAGTCGGCTTCTGCCGCTGTTTCCGGTCCGGCCTCGCATCGAAGATCCTCGACCCTGGACGGAACTGCCGGCGGCGATGAGGTCGGCCTTCCCCCACGAGGGCGACGGTCCGGTCGTCTGGGGCCTGGGCAGTCTGACGCTGGTCCTCCTGGGCACTCTGGGGATAGGGGTCCTGACGAAAGGGACGGAGTGACGAAGGGACGGAGTGACGAGTAACGGGTAACGAGTGATAAACTATTGCCGTACTGCCGTATTGCCCTACTGCCCGATTGCCTTACCGACAACGTTGCCCACTGCGTCCGTTAGGGTTTGGGCGCTATCCGAGCGGCAAGAGACGGGGAGCCAGGACATGGAGGCATTCGTCATAGAAGCGGCGATTCGACGGGTCGTCCTGGGCGGTCGAGTCGTCCTTCGGGACGTCGACCTAAAGGTCCGAGCCGGTGAGACCGTCGTCATCGGTGGACCCAACGGCGCCGGGAAGACTTCTCTGCTCCGGGCTCTCCTGGGTTTGGTCCCCGTGGAGGGCGTCGTCCGTATCGGGGGCCACGACGTGCGCCGGGCCCACCGGGCGGCGATGGCCCAGGTGGGCTACGTGCCCCAGGCGCCGGCTCTGTTTCCCGAGATGACGATAGGCGAGCACTTCCGCCTTTGGGCCGCCCTGCGGGGCGTGGACCCCGCGATCCTTGCGGAGGCCGTCCAGACCTTTGGAGTTTCCGCTTACCTGGGAGCCTATCCGGGAACGCTGTCGGGCGGATGGCTCCAACGGGTCTCCCTGGCCCTGGCCCTGCTGGGCGACCCACCGGTCCTGGTTTTAGACGAACCGACGGTTCACCTGGACCGGGCCACGCGGGCTCTACTGTGGGAAGTCTTGCGACAAAAGCAGGCCCAGGGCGTTACGGTCCTGATGACGACCCATCGGCCGGAGGACGGCAGGCTGGAAGCAGACCGGACCCTGTGGCTGGAAGACGGACGCCTGGTCTCCGAAACTTTCGAACCCCGGCAGGTCCGTCTAAAGGCCTGGGTCCTTCGACAGCCCGACGAGGGCTGGTCCCGCCATCTGCCGCCGGGCTGGCAGGTCTTACGCCTCGCCCCGGACGGCCTCGGGGCTACGACCTGCGTCGTCCTTCGGGGACCGTGGGCGAGCCGGTGGCAAGCCCTCCAGACCCTCCAGGCCGGCGGGAATACCGTAATTCGCGTCGACTGGCTGTCCGACGAAGGAGAAGCATGAGCCATGCGGTGGGGGACACTCCGATGGGTCGCTTGGAAGGAGGTTCGTCAGCTCCTCCGCCAGCGGTGGGTCCCGGTCGGATATGCCGTCTTGTTCGGCCTGGGCCTGCTCCTGTGGAATGCCCGTCTGTTCCCGGTTGGATGGTTCGGTCCCCATCGGGTGGCCATCGCCTACTTCCAGCTCCTGGCTTTCGGCCTCCCTTGGCTCGGCCTCCTGGCAGGTGCCCAGGCCATCGCCCCCGAGCGGGAGACCGGTCGCTTGGCTTATCTGCTAGCCCAGCCGGTCGACCCGGCCGAGGTCTTTTGGGGAAAAGCCTTGGGGCGATTCGGCCTCCTGGCCAGCCTGTTCCTGATCGGTCAGGGTATCACGGCCCTGGTCCTTATGCGGCACGGCGGCGGGAGCCTGGGGATGTACGGCCTGTTTACGGTCGCCGGTCTGGGCCTGACGTTTCTGTCGCTGGGCCTCGGAATGGCCGTCTCGGCGTGGTCTCCGACCCAGGCCCGGGCGACCGGCGGGGCTCTGGGGCTCGGCCTGGTCTTCTTGCTCGTCTCGGACTGGGTCCTTCTGACGGCGGCCCTGTTCCTGCGGCTTTCGGCGCCGACTCTCTTCTTCCTGACGGTCCTAAACCCGGTTCAGAGCTTTCGGATCTTGGCTCTCTCGACGCTGACGGACCGACTGGACATCCTGGGGCCAGCCGTGGGGTGGGCTCTGGCCCGACTCGGACTTTTGGGCCTGCGGCTCCTGTTGGTGGGGACCCTACTTGCGTGGACCGGGACGGCCTGGGCCCTGGCCCGGGTCGGCTTCGGATTGAGCGATCACCCCGTGGGACGCTGGCGGACCTCAGCCGAGGCCGCCCCCGAGCCCTTTCGCCCGTGACGGGCTCGATGCAGACCCATGGGTAAGCGAGGGGGACCGATGAAGCGTCTTGCCGATAGGGCGTTGCGGTGGGTCTTTCTCCCGATGGTCGCCGTCTTCGTCACCGGAAGCGTCGGCTGTCGAAGCGCTTCGGGACCCGAGGAAATTCGGTGGAGCGCCGAGACCTGTGACCACTGCCGGATGCTGATTACGGATCCCCAATTTGCGGGTCAGTACCGTCTGGACGACGGAACGGTCCGCAAGTTCGATGACATCGTGTGCTTGGTCCGATCCTACCGACAGGAGGCCCCTCGCGTCGTCGGCGCCTGGGTCATGGACGAGACGGGCCGGTGGATCTCCGTCGAAGGGGCCTGGTACGTCCGAAGCGACCGCTGGCAGGGTCCGATGGGCGGGCCCTGGCGGGCCTTTCGGGTCCCGCCGGCGACGGAGGGCTCGACGCGGGCCGTCCGATGGGCGGCCCTTGTGAAGGACGTGGCTCCCGAACCGTAAGGATGGATGCATGATAACGGCAAGTACGGCAGTAGGGCAACGATTTATAACTTGTTACTCGTTACCCGTTACTCGTCACTTCGTCACTTTTACCTTATGGAGGTGAACGATGTGCAGAAAGATTTTAATAGGCATGGCATGCCTTCTTCTGGCCCTGGCTTCAGCCGGCTCGGCGGCCGAACTGAAAGGCCGGGTCCTCGATAAGGACGGCCGACCCCTGAGCGACGCCGTCGTGTACTTGGTCTCCCAAAATCCGACGCCGGTCTCCCCGCCGTCCAAACCGGCCGTCATCGACCAGGTCGAGATGACCTTCGTCCCCCGCGTCCTGCCCGTCGTGGTCGGGACGACCGTCGAGTTTCTGAACTCGGAAAAGGCGGTCATCCGCCACAACGTCTTCAGCCCGACGCCGTGCGCCGACCGCTTCAACCTGGGGTACTTCCTGCCGGGTGAGAAGGCCAGCATGACCTTCAAAAAGCCCTGTCGGGCCCTGATCCTGTGCGCGACCCATCAGGAGATGAAGGCTTGGGTCGTCGTCTTGGAAACGCCCTATTTCGCTAAAACGGATGATCAGGGGGCGTACAGCCTGTCGGTCCCGCCCGGTGAATACACCCTGGCTGTATGGCACGAGACTCGGAAGACGGAATACACCCAACCCCTAAAGGTTTCGGCCAACCAGGTCTTGGACATTCGCTGGCCCTAATCCCGGCCGCCCGCGTCAAGGCGAGCGGCTCCGCCCGAGGAGTGCCAGGTATACACTCGCCAGGGTCAGGTAGGCCAACCAGGAGAGGCTGAGGCCCACGGCCCCGATGGTACGGGGTCGGACGGACTCCGGCAGGAAACGGGGAAGCCAGAGGTAGTTGAGGAACAAGAGGGCCCCCGTAAAGACGACCGTCCCGATGAAACCCAGGACGGCGCTGAGGAGGATCAGGGCGGCCGGGCTGGCCAAGTGCATAGTCCCGACGGTGACCCCCGTCAGGACGACGACGATGCCGTAGTACCACTGGCGGGGATGCCACCGTCGAGCCCTGGGGAAGTAGCTCAAGACGAAGTCCGTGTGGACCCGACTCACGGCGTCCAGTGTCGTCAGCCACGTGTCCGACAGGAAGGCGGCCGCTACGACGGCAAAGAGGAGCCGGCCCCAGGCACCCCAACTCACCTCAAAGAAGCGCATCTGATGCACGACCAAGTCCCACTCTTGGGGAACCCGACCCTGGGGATAAAGGAGGGCGAAGGCGAGAAAACACGTCATCAACGTCGTCAGGATGTTGCCCCCGATGGCGATGGCACTGTCGACGCATAGGAAGGCCCGCCAGGTCCGCCAACGGGCCTTCGTCGTCCCATCGTCCTCGGGTACGGCACCCCCGAGGGGGATCGCCTCGGGGCGCCCGGTGATCGGACTCGTGATACGGCCTATGTGAGCCGCCATGCCGGCCCCCTTCTCCCGGAGCCAGTAAGAGTAAAACAGGGTCCAGAAGCCGCCCAGACCGGCGAAGGTGATGGCCGTCAGCAGAGGCGTCGCGTCCCGAGGGTCCCAGGGGCGGGGTAGGGGGGCCAGGGGCGGAAAGGCCGGCCACACCAGGCCCCGGAGGAATTCAGGCAGAAAGCGAATCACCTCCGGCTGGCTACAGGCCGTCAGGAGCCCCACGAAGGTCACGACCGCTACAAGCCACATGAGCCGCTCGACCAGACGATAGGCGACGGGGCTAACCAGGAGGGCCGGAAAGAGGACGGCGACGGTCAGCCACGACCAGAAGAGGGTCTTGGCCGATTGGCTCCAGCCGGTCGGGAAGTCGACCAGGGCCGCCAGGCCCGTGCTCCCGGCCGTGACGAAAGCACCGAACCACAGGAACTGGACCGTCATCAAGAGCCACAGGCCCAGGGCGAACCACCGATTCAACCGGATGAAGCCCTGCCAGATGCTCTCGCCGGTCAAGAGCGTGTAGCGGCCGATGGCGTAGTTGAGGGGGAACTGCAGGAGGCACGCCGGGATGAGCAGAAACAGAAAGGCCGTCCCATACTTGGCGACCAGTCGAGGCCACCAGATCAGTTCCCCGCTCCCCTGGGCCAGCGCAAGCCACACCACGCCCGGCCCTAACATGACCCACCAGCCGGGAAAGGCCGGTAGGGGCCGGCGTCCATAGGCAGGCAAACGCCCCCAAGAGGCACCTTCCTGCATCATGGCCATCCCCCTGTTACGATCTTACGGGGAGCCCATAGAAGCCGCCCGTCGCCCCGGCCGGAGAGACGGCCCGCACGGGCCGGGACGACAGACCCCGCCGTCACGAGGATGCCGCAAGATACCGGACCCCAGGCCGGGATGCAAACTCGGGTAAGCTCAGGACTTACCCGTGGGTAGGGTTGTTTTGACGGCCATTCGACGACACGGCTAGGGTCCAGGTACCGGGTCCCCGGATTCCAGGGGCGGACTTCTCACCTCGACGGCGTAACTCCTATAAGCTAATCAGAAACGGGACTTTCGATTCTGGAGGAGGATAGCTATGCCCGAGGTCCTTTCGAAGTATCCCGAAACCGTGCTCCGGGTGCTTCAGGGCGGCGGGGCCCGGTGTGGGGAAAAGGTCGAGCCGCAGATCCTGAAACGATGTCCTCCGAAGCAGTTTTGCTCGCTTCCTACCGGGGAGATCTGCGTTTACGGCCTGGCCGATATCCCGAAGATGACTCAGGTCCGGATGGAAGAACTGGCGGCTGTCGTATGTCCATCGGAACGTTCGTCGTCCAGGGACGCCGCCGCCCCCGGCCTCGAATCCCTGGGGCTGTTGATTGCGTTCGGGGTCGGTATCGTCCTGGGTCGGTTCCTTCGCCGTTCACGCTGATACCCCTTCTGTTCGTCCCTACCGGTTCTGCCGAGCGAGAGGACGCCCATCGGACGGGTCTCGAAAACCTCCCTCATCTCGAATTTCGGGATCGACAAAGCGGACGCAGACGGTTAGACTGGTGACGGAACGGAGGGAGGAGGAAAGGGAGCGTACCTGGGCCAATGGCGTTCTCCCCAGCCCACAGACGAGAACCCCGCACCGGCGTGCGGGGCTTGGATGAGGAGGGGAAATGGAAAAGCGGTTCCGGGTATTGCGTTTTGTCTCCGGCCTTTACAAGGCTTTGGGTGTCATAGTCGGCGTCCTCACGTTGTTGGTGGCCCTCGCCATCTGCGGGATAGCCGTGATGGGGGGCGCGGCCCTCGAGGAGGTATCAGCCGGTTCAGAGTTGACCCAGGTGGTCGGGAGTACCTTCGGCGGCGTCCTCTTGGCGGGTCTGACCATCTTGTATGGAGGCCTCATCGCCCTCGGGGCTTACGCCTTTGGAGAAATGATCAGCCTGTTTCTGTCCCTGGAAGAGAATACCCGCCAGACGGCGGCCGTCCTCCAACGGTACTTCCAGTCTCGGTAACGGCACCCATCCCTCGTCCTGGAGGTTTGGTGCCGACGGGGCCTGGGGACAGGGGTCCTGAAGTCGTGCTGGGTTCCGATTTCCAATGCGGACATCCGGCGTGGGGCGTCCTCGGCTTGCAGACGCTGGGGACCGAGCCGGAAACTCGCCGATGGGCAAGTCGTGAGAGATAGCGAACTTACGGGGTCCTGCCCTCGGACCATCGCCGTACGGCCGTATGACCCTACTGCCTTACTGCCCTACGGCCTTAAAGGATTTTCTATCCCCATCGCGGCTAACAAAGCGCTCTACCTGACCGCTATTCCGCTGCGCTCCATTGCCGCCGGTGAGCGCGGGCGTTATGCGTCTTAAGGAAGCGCTGTGACGAGAGAACGGCTAGAAAAAAATCAGATCTGGCTATATGCCATGGCCTTGGCTCTCGGAGTAGGGCTTGGGTTGTGGCGCCCAACTTTTGGTGAAAGTCTCGAGATTTTGATCTCCCCCGTGCTTGCCATCATGCTTTACGGCATGTTTACCCAGATTCCGTTCCTCCGTCTACGCGAGGCGTTTTCGAATGGACGGTTTACTGCCGCCTTGCTGACAGTAAATTTCATCGTTGTTCCCCTGTTGGTTTGGATGTTGTCACGCCTGTTACCACAGCATCCGCCTTTGTTACTCGGGGTATACCTTGTTCTGCTCACGCCCTGTATTGACTACGTCATCGTGTTTACCCACCTTGGGCGTGGAGACGCACGGCTTGTTCTCGCCTCCACGCCTTTGCTGCTTCTCGCACAGATGCTTCTGCTACCGGTTTATTTGTGGCTTTTTATGGGAGAACAAGCCACGCAGATAATGCGTGCAGGACCGTTCCTGGAAGCATTTCTTGAGCTCATTGTCTTGCCTCTGGGATTAGCCTTAGCAACCGAATTCTCGGCAAAGCGTAATCGCAGCGGTGCTGTCTGGCTTGAAGCAACAGCGTGGTTGCCCGTGCCATTCATGGCACTTACTCTGCTTCTTGTCGCGGCCTCTCAAATCGGCAGAATCGAGCAACATCTCTCGGTTGTGATTCAAGCTGTGCCGATCTATGTGGTCTTCTTAATCATTGTGCCCATCCTTGCCCGCCTAACAGCGTGCGCGTTTCGCCTAAATACACAGGCCGGGCGGGCATTGATTTTTAGCGCCGGAACGCGCAACTCACTGGTCGTGCTCCCTCTTGCGCTGGCCTTGCCGGATGACTGGATTGTGGTGCCTGCTGTCATTGTGACGCAAACACTGGTGGAACTGATCGGCGAGTTGTTTTACATTCGACTGGTGCCATCTGTCGTTTTTCGGAAGGATCGGTGTTGTGGAACAGCTTCGGCGGAACGCTGATCAACGCATCACAAGGCGCTGTACCGGACGGCAATTCCGCTGCGCTCCATTGCCGCCGGTGAGCTTGGCCGTTAGGCGTCTCAGACCGCGCATCGTCACATGAACCGCCAAGAGCATTGGAATCAAATTTACGAGACCAAAGGCACACAAGATGTCAGTTGGTATCAACGCCGCCCTGACATGTCGCTGGCGTTGATCGCTGCGTCGGGCGTGAGCAAGGATGCTGGCATCATTGACGTTGGTGGGGGCGCCTCCACGCTGGTTGATGTCCTCCTTGCTGACGGTTACACCCACCTTGCCGTCCTGGATTGGTCAGGCGTGGCATTGAGCCATAGCCGTACACGTCTCGGCGCACGAGCCTCATTCGTCGAGTGGTTTGAGGCAGATGTGACTTCGTTCACCCCGCCGCATCGTTTTGGCCTTTGGCATGACCGCGCCGTTTTTCACTTTCTGACGGCTGCGGACGACCGTCGCCGATATATCGCGACGTTGCAGCGGACTTTGCAGCCGGGCGGTGCAGTAATCATTTCCACCTTTGCGCTTGATGGCCCGCCCAAGTGCAGCGGCCTTGATGTCATGCGTTACGATGAGCAGTCCATTCTTGCGGAGCTAGGTCCGGAGTTTGAGCTGCGAGAGGTGCGCCGAGAGACGCACATGACACCGTGGCAATCTGAGCAACGTTTCATCTATTTTCGTTTTCAGTGGCTGCGATGTAGGTAACACCTAACAACAGCATCCAGCGGACGGCGCTCCGCGCCGCCGTAGGGGCCGTTAGGCCGACATCTGAGCACACAATCGGAGAATCATGAGCAAAGTATTCGTCAATATTGCCCTCAGCCTCGATGGCTACATGGCACCCGAAGGCATGGAATAGCCCGGAATACAAGAACTGGGGCGCAAAATGGGGTGCGCTGATGTCTTGGGCTCTCAACCAACAGTATCTCCGTGAAAAACTCAAGCTTGGGGCATGGAGGCCTCATCATGGTGACCATCACCCGCGAAGAAGCCTTACGGTATCACCGAGTGCCTCGCCCCGGAAAGCTGGAGGTCCGGGTGACCAAGCCATGCGCAACCCAGCGGGACCTCTCGCTGGCCTATACGCCTGGCGTGGCCGAGCCCTGCCTCATTCTTCAGCAAGATCCGGAGGCGGCATACGACTACACAATCAAGGGCAATCTCGTCGCCGTCATCACCAACGGGACGGCCGTCCTTGGCCTCGGCGACATCGGGGCCCTGGCCGGCAAGCCCGTGATGGAGGGCAAATGTGTCCTGTTTAAGCGATTTGCATACGTGGACGCCATCGATATCGAGGTCGACACCCGCGACCCGGACGAGTTCATCACCGTCGTCAGCAGGATCGCCCCCACCTTCGGGGGTATCAATCTGGAAGACATCAAAGCGCCCGAGTGTTTTTACATCGAGGAGCGTTTGGCCGAACAGCTGGACATTCCCGTCTTTCATGACGATCAGCACGGGACGGCCATCATCTCCGGGGCCGCCCTCCGGAATGCCCTGGAACTGGTCGGAAAGCGCATCGAGGACGTCCGAGTCGTCATCAATGGGGCCGGCGCCTCGGCCATCGCCTGTGCGCGCTATTACGTCCGCCTGGGCGTGCGCCGTTCCAACATCCTCATGTTCGATAGCAAGGGCGTACTTCACGTCGACCGTAGGGACTTGAACCCGTACAAGCGGGAGTTTGCCGTTGAGACCCGCGTCCGGACTCTGGCCGAGGCCCTGGAGGGTGCCGACGTGTTCGTGGGCCTCTCGGTCGGGAACGTCGTCACCGGTGACATGATCCGCCGCATGGCCCCCCGGCCTATCATCTTCGCCCTCGCCAATCCCATCCCCGAGATCTCTTATGAGGAGGCCAAGGCCGCCCGACCGGACGCCATCGTGGCGACGGGACGTTCGGACTATCCTAATCAGGTCAACAACGTCCTCGGTTTCCCCTTTATCTTCCGGGGGGCCCTCGACGTGCGGGCCCGCAAGATCAACGAGGCCATGAAGCTGGCCGCCACCGAGGCCCTGGCCGCCCTGGCCAAGGAGCCTGTCCCCGATTATGTCATGCGGGCTTACGGCGTGACCCGTCTCGAGTTCGGGCCCGAGTACCTCATCCCCAAGCCCCTGGATCCCCGCGTGCTGTATTGGGTGGCGCCCGCCGTGGCGAAGGCCGCCATCGAGTCCGGCGTCGCCCGTCGAACCGTCGACGTCGACCGCTATGCCGAGTCCTTGCGGGAGAGGGTCGAACTCGGGGGCCACGTGGCTTACACCATCATGCAATCGGCCCGTCGGGAACCGAAGCGCATCGTCTATCCCGAGGGCGAGGACGAGCGGATCATTCGGGCCGCCTTTCAAGCCCACTACGAGGGCCTGGCCGAGCCCATCTTGCTGGGCCGCCGGGAGCTCATCGAACCTGTCTTGACCCGTATTGGGGCCGCCTCGTTTCGGCCCGTGATCATCGACCCCGTGACGGACCCCCGCCGGGAGACCTATGCCCGGCGGCTCTTTGAGCTCCGTCAACGGAAGGGTATGGTCTACTACCACGCCTATCACGCCGTGGTCCATCCGAACGTGTTCGGCACGATGATGGTCCTCATGGGTGACGCCGACGGCATGCTGACAGGCCTGACGTCCGAGTTCGACGACGCCATCCGGCCGATCTTGCAAATCATCGGGACCGAACCGGGCGTCCCGGCGACCGGCCTCCACATCGTCGACCTCCGGGGCGACGTTTACTTCATGGCGGACACGTCGGTCAATATCGACCCGACGGCCGAGCAGTTGGCCCAGATCGCCTGGCTGACGGTGCGATTTGTCCGGGAGCTGGGCATCGAGCCGCGGGTCGCCTTCCTGTCATTTTCGAACTTTGGGGCTGTCCGAAGACCCGAGGTCGAGAAGGTCGCCCGGGCCGTCGAGGTCTTCCGGCAGATCGCCCCGGACGTGATGGCCGACGGGGAAATGCAGGCCGACGTGGCCCTGGATCCCCACATTATGGAGGAATTTTATCCCTTCAGCCGCCTACAGGGCCGGGCCAATGTCCTGATCTTTCCCGACCTCAATGCGGCCAACATCGGTTATAAGCTGATTCAGAAGCTCAGTGAGGCGGCCGTCCTGGGACCCATCCTGTTGGGCCCCCGACGGGCGGCCCATGCACTTCCCCGCTCGGCGACCGTCGAAGACATCGTCCGTATGACGGCCGTCGTCGTCATGGACGCCCAACGGAAGGCCAGCAACCGCCGTCGTTGATGCCCTACCAGCAGGCGGACCCTGAGAAGACACCGGTCCTGACCTACCGGGCGGTCGCGGGGGTTTCCGCCGGGGCGGCGACCCGGATGTTCGGGCTGAAGGCCCATCGGTGCGGCAGGCGCACGAGGCCGATGTCGCCGAGGGGGTTGTGGACCCGGAAGGTGTACAGGCCGTGGTGGTAGTCGTACGGATAGCCGTCCCGCCGGTGGACGGCTACGTCCAGGGTGTACAGGCCGTCGAGGAGGGGAAGGGGGTCGATGACGCACGTGACCCACCCCTCGCCGTGTAGCTCGATGGGCTCCCACCGCTCGATGTGCGTGTTCGACCCGTAGCAGTGGACACCCTGTTCGGAAAAGATCCCGATGCCGAACACGAAATCCTGAACAGGCCGCGCCGCCCGCACGTACATGCGGACGACCATCGGTTCGCCGACCTGAAAGACGCGCGTCGGCTCCATCCGGCCGTTTAGGAGCTCGACGGCCGTGATCTCGACGGTCCGGTCGCCCCATCGGCTCGGCGAGGTCGGGGCGGTCGTCGCCTCCAGAGGGGACGCCTGCGCCAGACGCTCGGTCTCGTGACGGGCGACGTCCATACGGTAGCGACCGACGACTTCCCGAGGGTCGCCGACGTACTGAATACGGCCCTTCTTGAGCCACACGGCGACATCGCAAAACTCCTCGACGAGGCCGAGGGCGTGGGTCACCAGGACGATCGTCTTGCCGGCCCGCTTGAAGGCAAACATGCGTTCGAGGCACTTGTGGGCAAAGGCCTCGTCGCCGACGGCCAGGACCTCGTCGACGAGCAGGACGTCGGGGTCGACGTGGACTGCCACGGAGAAGCCCAACCGCATGAACATGCCCGACGAGTACGTCCGGACGGGATTGTCGATGAACTCCTCCAACTCGGCAAACCGGACGATGTCGGCCATCCGCCGCCGGACTTCCCGCCGAGACAAGCCCAGCATGATGCCATTGATGACGATGTTCTCCCGACCCGACAGTTCGGGATGAAACCCGGCGCCCAGCTCGATGAGGGCCGACACCCGACCGTTGACCCGCACGGTCCCCCGATTCGGGCGGATGATACCGGCGATGATCTTCAGGAGCGTACTCTTGCCCGACCCATTGGGCCCGATGATGCCCAGGGTCATGCCGCGGGGGACCGTCAGGGACACGTCGTCTAAGGCGACGAGGACCTCCTGGGGCTGAAGGAGCCGGAAGAGGTCCCCCCGGAGGAGGGCCGTCTTCAGTGTCAGGAACTGGCGGCTGAAGGCCCGCCGCTTATAAAACTTGGAAACGCTCCGTAGTTCGATCGCCACATCCGAGCGCATCATCCCCCTCGGCCATCGGCAAGACGGTGAAGGGACAGAGTGATGGAGTGACGAAGTGACGGAGTGATGAAGTGACGAGATGGCGAGTAATAAATTGTTGCCTGCCGTATTGACACATTGAATACACTTGTGGCGTGATCCAGACCCTGCACGCCAGCGCGGAGTTCATATTCGGGTAGCCGACTATGCCTGGAAGGATTTTTCCGCCAGACCGCTAACATCCACCCGCAGACCCTCTGCCAGAGCCGTTTCCCTCGACTCCACCCCTCGCTTCCAATCCTTACTCGGTCACTCCGTCACCTTCCCCTCAGACCCGCCGCGCCGCCCGCAGGGACGGAACGATCAGGACCAGGGCCGTGACGATGAAGAGGAGGCCTCCCAGGGCCTCCATCAAGCCCGGCGAGACGACCGGCTTCGGGAGAGCGACGCCGCCGATGAACAGAAAAGCCAGGACGATGGCCGTGATAGACTCCCCGGCGATGAGACCCGAAGCGACCAACGTTCCGACGTTTTCGGCCCGCTCCCGGGCCGCCCCCGACAGGTTCTGCCGGTGGAGCCATGCGTCCATCAAGCCCCGGAATATGCCGCCCACAAAGATCGCCGCCGTCGAGTAAAAGGGCAGATACATCCCGACGGCGATCAGCATGACCGAAGGGACCCGCAAAAGAATGAGGGCGACGGCCATGAGGGCCCCGACGAGGACCAACGGCCAGGCCATCTGCCCGGCCATGATCCCCTGTGACATCATGGCCATCAGACCGGCTTGGGGCGCCGGCAGGGTCTCCGACCCAATACCGTACGTGCGATGCAGGATGGCCATCGGGAACGTCAGGACAAACGCGGAAATCAAGACCCCGCCCATCTCGGCGACCTGCATCTTCCAGGGCGTGCCCCCCAGCAGATGGCCGATCTTTAAGTCTTGCATCATATCGCCGGCGATACCCATCGCACAGCAGATTACGGACGCAATCCCCAAGACGGCCAGGATGCCTCGCTCGCCCGTGATCCCCATCGTCAGAAGGACCAGGGCCGAGATGATGAGTGTCGAAAGGGTCAGTCCCGAGATAGGATTGTTGGAGCTCCCGATCAGGCCGACTAGATAGCCGGCCACGGCCGCAAAGAGCAGGCCGGCGATGACCATGACGACGGTCGCCACGACGGCCCCTCGGAGGCTCTGCGTGAAGTATCCGTAAAGAAAGCCGATTGGAATCGCCAGTAGAAGGATCCCCAGGAACACGGGTCCCATCGGGAGGTCCTTCTCCGTCCGCAAGACGACGGCGGCGTCGGCCGCGTAAGCCCGGCCCCGCAGGATCCGGGCTAAGTCTTGAAGAGCACTCCGGAACGCCGACTCCAGAGCCTCCCGCAGACGGAAAAGCGTGTAGAAAGCGGCCACGATCATGGCTCCGACGGCTAAGGGTCGGACCTGCTGACGCCATAGGGTGAAAGCTACGTCTATCCAGCCCTCCGACTGGGCCGCCGTTTCGATGTGGGGTCCCGCAAACAGGAGGAGGGGTACCAGCAGACCCCAGGCCAAGAGACCGCCTGTAAAGACCAGAGCGGCCAGACGCCATCCGATGATGAATCCGACGCCCATCAGCATCGGCGACGCCGAGGGCGTGACCCAGACGAGGCCGCCCCCGTGTTGCACGTCGGGCGCCACAGGGGAGGGAAACTTCCGGAATGGAACAAATCCCTGAAGGTGTTCCCGGATGACCTGAATACCGATGTCGTTCTTAAACAGCTCGATCAGGGCGCTCAGCCCCATCGCCCCAAAGACGTAGCCCGCCCCGGTCTGGCCCGCTTGGCCGGCCTTGGTTAACTCCGTGCAGGCCACGCTCTCCGGAAAGGGAAGCTCGGGGTCATGAACTAAGACCCGGCGGAGGAAAATAATAAACAAGACTCCCAAGACTCCCCCGACCAGCATGATAAAAGTGCTCTCCCAGTAGTTGAATTCCTTCCAAACACCCGTCAGGACGAAGGCCGGGATCGTGAAGATGGCCCCGGCGACCAGGGCTTCCCCGACGGAAGCCGTCGTCCGGGCGATGTTCTGCTCCAGAATGCTCCCCCCAAGGGGACGGAGTAGGGCCAGGGCGACGACCGTTGCCGGGAAAGTCGCCGCCACCGTCAGGCCGGCCCGCATCCCCACGTATGCATTAGCCGCCCCCAGGATAATGGCCATGACGACCCCTATCAGGAAGGCACGAGCCGTCAATTCGGGAATCCTCTCCTCGGGCGGCACGTAGGGACGAAATTCCTTCGGTTCAGCCATGGAACCCCTCCTCATCCAAGCCCCGCTCGCGAGCAGGTATGATCGGCAGTCGAGCCGGACAAGGAACGACTTCGGGATCAACGGCGGGAGTGCTGAATTCGGGACCCTGGCCGCTTTTGTATCACATCGAAGGTCTAAACGCAAGCCGGCCGCCCCCCGGCAGTTCGGCAGTAGGGTAATCCGGCAAGAGGGTTATGATGGGAAGGGACGGAGTGATGAGTGACGAGTAATCAACCGTAACCCGAACTGCCCTATTGCCAAACCTCAGATTATCCGCTCGTAATCGGCTGGCGTCAGTTCCCAGACCCGGACGCCGCAGAAGCGCTCGCCCTCCGGGCAGAAGGGCTTCGTACGGGCCATCCAGCGGATGAGACACGGAGGCCCGAGGTAGCGGCCGATGCGAGGATGGACCTCCATGATCTGTCGCCACTCCTCAAGGGATGCCCGCCAGATCTCCTCCTGAGCGTTGTAGCACAGCCGCATGGCCAGCTTGTGGTGGAGGTTCAAGAGGTCGCCCGACTCGTAAAACCGAACCGGGTAAGCGTTCGGGAGGAGGTAGGCCGCATACTCAGGGGGTCCGCCCCGGTGAAGGAAGTCGGCGATCCGTTCAAACAGCCAGGCCATCGTATCGTCGTAGAAACGGCGGGCCGCCGCGTCCTGTTCGACGAGGACGGGGACGACGTAATCGGGTTCGCCGGTCCAGGCTGACCAGACGACGGGCCGGGAAGCCGGTGTCATGCGGTGCCGCTGGTCCTGAGCGTCGGCGGCGTGGCTGAGCTTCTTCTGAAAGGTGTACTGGACGTGGTAGAGGGCCCGGGTCAGCTTCAGGTGGGTCGTCACGTTGAGGGATGCGCCAAGGGCCGGATTGCGGGCCGGGTCGAGGACGAGGGCGATGGCCTCGGCGTCCCCCAGGGCCGAGGCCGGGAGCCCCAGGACGGACCGGACGGCGGCGGCCAGGACGGTCTCGGCGTCAGGCACGGCGGTGACCAGACGGCTGATGCGGCCGGCGAGGCTGTCGTCAAACTCCCGGATGAAGGCCCGGGCCTCGGCCGACGGCGGCCAGGTCCGTCCGTCGATCGGCCAGGGGACGGCCAAAGGGTCCATCGGGGCTTCCAGGACCCATTCGTAGTGGGGGTCATATTCGAGGACAGCCTGGACCATTTGACGGGCGACGAGGGCCTGCTCGGTGGGGACGTCCCCCGTCCGGCAGGTCTTCCAGTAGCGGAGGAGCGTCAGGGCGCTGATGGTGTGGTACAGGTATGTCGTCGTCGCCAGGGGAAGGACGTAGCGGGCGACTTCCTGGGCTTTTTTCCGGACGGCCGAACCGTACTTTTCAGGTCGGTACCGACGCCCCGGGAAGCGCCGGTAGTAGGCGGCCTCCGCGACGGGCCAGAGAAGTTCCGTCAGGCGCTCGTAAGCGGCCATCAGGCCTTTGACGGTGGCGATGTAGTGGCTCCGCAAGGGGCCCGTCAGGGGCGGGACGAGGAAGTTCTCCCGCCGGACGGCTACATACCGCTGACTGACCTGCTCGCTGTTGTAAAAGGGATGACTGTGGAGGAATGACCAGGCCAGAAGACGGGAGACGTTCTCGAGGGCAAACTGAAAGTAGGCATGCTGAAAAGTCGTATGGTGGCCTGCCTCGTAGAGACTCTGGGCCAACCGACGGTCCCTTTCGTCGAGGGGGCTTTCCCAGACGACACCCCGACCCGAGTAGCACGTCCGGGCGCTGGTCAGGACGCTCTCAAAGGGGCGGGGGAAGGCACGGACGAGCCGCACTCGCGGCTGAGGCTCAAAGGTCGCCGTCATCCCGCCTCACTGGTGCGGAAGGGGGGACTTGAACCCCCACGGGGTTGCCCCCATTGGATCCTGAGTCCAACGCGTCTGCCATTCCGCCACTTCCGCAGAAGGGGAGGGCTCATAAAAAGTATACAACCCGTTGGGATCCAGATCAAACGGTCCGGCGGAGGATTGGACCGGTCTTCGGTCCTCGGCATTGATCCGATACCGGGTCCCAGGTGCCGGGTACCCAGGACCTGGAATCCGGGTACCAGGCACCTGTCTTCGGAAAACACGCACATGGGGGTATGCAAGATAGGGCTTTGTTAAGCTTTGAGATGCGGGAATGGGACATGGGTACCAGGTCCCAGGCACCTGGTATCCGGGTCCCGTCCGTTTCTATCCTGCATCTTGCATCTCCCATCCTGTATCCTGTATCTTGCATCCCGCGTAAATCCGCCAGGGAGAAGGACGCCCGATGGACTGGGGCATGATGACTCATCGCCTCGGGGGGTGGGCGACACCGCCGCCTTCCGGGGGGAGCGACCTGTACTGGAAGAGTATGTCCCTCCCAATGGGGATCACCGTGAGCCTGCCCTTTATCCTGATGTTGGGGTCCATCGCCGTCCTGCCTCTGGCGTTTCCCCACTGGTGGGAGTCGAATCGCAACAAGGCGTGGATCAGCCTGGCCCTGGGTGCCCCGACTCTGGCCTACCTCTTGAGTTTCGTGCCGGAGGGACCTGAGCTGGTCCTCCATACCGCCGTCGATTACCTGGCCTTCGTGACCCTCCTGACGGCCTTGTTCGTCATCGCCGGCGGGATTTACGTCCGGGGCACTCTGGCCGGAACGCCCCTGACGAATACCGTCCTGCTGGGGATCGGGGCCCTAGTGGCCAGCTTCATCGGCACGACGGGCGCTTCGATGGTCCTGATCCGGCCCCTCTTGCGGGCCAACCACAGACGACGTCACAAAATCCACACCGTCATCTTCTTTATCTTCATCGTGTCGAACTGCGGGGGCCTCTTGACGCCGCTGGGGGACCCGCCCCTCTTCCTGGGATTCTTGCGGGGCGTGCCCTTTCACTGGACGTTTCGCCTCTTCGCCGAATGGGCCCTCGTTAACGGTGTGCTACTCCTCGTATACAACCTCTTGGACCAGTACTGGCTGAACCGCGAGGAGTTGGAAGACCGCCGGGCCTTGCTGGAAGAGATCGAACGGGCCGAACGGCCGATTGCCATCGAGGGCCGGCATAACTTCGTCTATCTGGCGGGCGTGATGGGAACCATCCTGCTGGTCGGATACATGGGTCGGGTCGCGGGCTGGTCCGACATCGAGCAGAAGATCGTCCAGACGGCCGTCATGGCCGGCCTGGCCCTCCTGGCGTGGTGGACGACGCCCCGACGTATCTACGAACACAATCACTTTACGTTTCACCCCCCCATCGAGGTGGCCGTCGTCTTTGGGGGCATTTTTGCCACGATGGTCCCCGTCTTGCAACTTTTGGCCCACTGGGGCGACCGTCTGGGCGTGGTCCACCCCTGGCAGTTCTTCTGGATGACGGGCGTGCTGTCGAGTTTCCTGGACAATGCCCCCACGTACCTCACGTTCGCCAGCCTGGCCAGCGGGCTTTTGCATACGGACCCGATGAACCTGGCTGAGTTGACCCATACGGCGACCGGAGAGTCTCTCCTTCGGGCCATCTCGTGCGGGGCCGTGTTCATGGGCGCGAACACTTACATCGGCAATGCACCCAACTTCATGGTCCGTGCCATCGCCGAGGAACAGCGGATCCGGATGCCCTCCTTCCTGGGCTACCTGCGGTGGTCCGTCCCCTTCCTGGTCCCCCTGTGGATCTTGGTGACGCTCGTCTTCTTCCGGGGATAGGGACGTGGGGAGGGGTGAGTAACGAGTGACGGGTAATGACGGGGGATGGAGTGGCGGATGGCGGGCCTAATCTGTATCTCCGGAGGCCTTTTCATCCGGACAGTATGGAAGGAGAGTGACGAGTGACGGGTGATGGGAGCCGTGGGGACCTCAGGAGGATCAGGTACCCGGTACCGGCTGCCAGGTCTCGGGTACCCGATACCCGGTACCGAATCGACGCCGAGGGCCGGACACCGAGCACCGAGCCTGGCCACCAGAAAACGCGCACACCGGGTCTGCACATGCATCCTGGATCCTGCATCCCTTATCCATCAATATGCCCGGGCCAGGAATTTGAGGACATTCAGGAGGGCTTCCCGAGACCGCCGGTCGCCCGACCGAGGCGCTCCGGCGTCAAACCAGGCCGTCACGTACATCTCGGCCATCTTGGCCGTCACGCCCGTCAGGCCCGACCGGACGGCCGCCAGCTGGGTCATAACGTCTTTGAAGTCGGCGCCCGCCTCGATCATGCGGATGACCGTCTGCAGATGACCGGCCAACCGGGCCAGACGGACGCGGAGGTACCGCCGGGTCGCCGGAGGCAGGGTCAGGCGGGCCGCCTTCGGCTGGACCGGCGGGGCCGGACGGGTCTTCGGCGATGGGCTCACCCGGGGCCGCTTCCGGACTCGGGTTGAGGGGACCGGTCGGACACGGGACTTGCGGACGTCCTTCGGCCGAATGGCTCGAGTCGCCATAGGACCATCCCGCCTATAAAATCCGGCGGAGGAGCTGTTCCAACAGCTCTCGGCCTCGCTCGGAGATGTAACGGCCCGGCTCGGGCGGATGGGCCGGGAGGATCAGCTCAAAGTCATACAGGAGTAACTTCCGCAGAACGACCCGCTTCAGAACGGGGTCAAAGTCCCACGGATGGGGCGGCACAAAGAGCTGACCCTGAGGGTTGATGTTGAGGGCATCGCCGACGAACAAGACGCCGGGCGGGCGCAGGTCCAGGAGGGCCGAGCTTCCCGGCGTATGACCCGGCAGATGGACGACGGCAATGTCCGGGTTCATCATGAAATCGCCCTCGAAGGGGACCTCGACTTCGACCCCCTGGACATACCGGGCCTCGCTTTTGTGGATGATGACCCGTGCCTGGAAGAACTCTTGAAAGGAGGCGACCGCCCCGATGTCGTCCTTGTGGGTGATGAAGATGTATCGGACACCGCCCCGCCGTTGGAGGGCCCGGATCACGTCCAGTTGATAAGCCGGTACGTCGACGAGGATGTTGCCCCGGGGATGGAGGACCAGATAGCTTTGGGCATGATACGTCGCATCGTCGTATGCGGCGATCCACAGGATGTCCGGTCGGCCATGGACAGCACGTAATACCATCGCGGTCACCCGACTCAGCAAGGCCGCCCAGGGGCGGCCGTCGGAATCGGCGTCCTATCCGGCTTTCCCGATTCCTTTTCGCCTCCAGGGGAAGAGACGAGGCGAAAACCCGGCCGGGGTGCTGTCAGGAGGGGGCATCGCCCCGTTGCCACCGGGATAGCTGGAGCATGCTCAACAGCAGGACGCCGATCCCCAACGTGATGAATGCATCGGCGAAGTTAAACGTGGGCCAGTGGTACTCCCCGTAGTAGAAGTCCAGGAAGTCCACGACGTACCCCTGGGTCAGGCGGTCCCAGGTATTGCCCAGGGCGCCGCCCAGGACGAAGGAGAAGCCCAGGGTGACCCAATGGTTTTCATGACGCAAAAAGAAAAAGTATATTACTATGACGCCGAACGACAGGAGGGACAACAGGAGGATGGCGTTCTGGGCCAGGGGGTGGGAGGCATCGGCAAAGAGGCCGAAGACGACGCCCCGGTTGTGGATGTAAGTGATATTCAGAAAGCCGGGCACGACGGGGATCGACTGATAGAGGACCATGTGCGTCGTGACCAGCCGCTTGCTGAGTTGATCTACGGCGAAGATCACAGCGCACACCAGGACGAACCAGATCCGATCCCGCAGGCGCATCGTGGATCCGACCCCGCCGGCATTCCCGTTACAAGTTTAATCGTTCGACGACCCGAATGCAACGTGGGCAAAGCATCGGCCATCGTGAGTGGTCGCCGACGGCGGGGTCATACATCCAACAGCGGTCGCATCGACGGCCGTCGGCGCGTCGGACCTCGACCCAGTAGGTCTGGGCCGGCAAGTCCGGGTCCGTCACCAGCGTCACTTGGGAGACCATGAGGACTTCTCGCAGTTCGGGCAGGAAATCCCGGAACCAGGCGTCCTTGGGGGAATGGTGGACGGTCACGTGAGCGTCTAAGGAACTACCGATCTGCTTGGCCGCCCGGGCTTCTTCCAGGGCCTTCAGAGCGACCTCCCGAACGTCTCGGAACGTCCGGATGCGCTCGATGCCGTCCGAGTCCAGGGCCCATCGGTAGGGCGGGGCCACCGTATCAAGGAAGACGTGGGCCGGTTTGCCGGGGTAGGCCGGCAGATGGGCCCATGCCTCGTCGGCCGTGAAGCTGAAGATGGGTGCCATTAGGCGGAGGAGCGAGCGGGTCGTCTCGAAGAGGACGGTCTGGGCGGCCCGCCGGCCGGGGTCGTCGGGATGGGCGCAGTAGAGGCGGTCTTTCAGGACGTCCAGGTAGAAGGCACTGAGGTCCTGATTGCAGAACTGGTACAGGGCGTGGTAGACGACGTGGTACCGGTAATCTTCGTAAGCCCGGATCACACGGCGCTCGAGCTCCATGAGCTGGGCGAGCATGTATTGGTCCAGGGCCGGCAGGGACTCGACGGGCTGGGCATGGACCGTCGGGTCGAAGTCATACAGGTTCCCCAGCATGAAACGGATCGTGTTGCGGACCTTGCGGTACTGGGTGGCGACCATCTGGAGGATGTTCTCCGAAAGGCGCATGTCCTCCTGAAAGTCGACCATCGCCGCCCAGGCCCGCAGGATCTCGGCCCCGAAGGACTCGAAGATGGTCTCCGGCTCGATGACGTTGCCCAGAGACTTGGACATCTTCTGCCCGGCCTCGTCGACGACGAACCCGTGGGTCACACAGGTCCGATACGGGGAGGCACCCCGCGTGAGGACGCCGACCAGGAGGGAGCTATTGAACCAGCCGCGGTACTGGTCGTGGCCTTCCAGGTAGAGGTCGGCCGGCCACGGGAGGTCCGGCGAAGTGCCCAGGACGGCTTCATGGCTCGTGCCCGAGTCGAACCACACGTCCAGGATATCCATACCCTTTTCGAAGGTCGTGCCTCCGCAGGCCGAACAGCGGGCACTGGGCGGGACCAGTTCGTCGGCGGGCCGAGCGTACCAGGCGTCGGCCGTTTCCCGCTCGAAGATGTCGGCCACGTGGTCGAAGACCCGCTCATCCTGCAGGAGAGCCCCACAGGCCTTGCAGTAGAATTGGGGAATCGGGACACCCCAGAGGCGCTGGCGGGAGATGCACCAGTCCGGCCGGGCAGCGATCATCTGGCGGATGCGCTCCTCGCCCCAAGGGGGGACCCACCGGACGGTCGAGATCACGGCCAGGGCCCGCTCTCGGAAGCCCCCGGCGTCCATCCGGATGAACCACTGTTCGGTCGCCCGGAAGATCAGGGGTTGCTTACACCGCCAGCAGTGGGGATAGCTGTGCTGGATGGTGCCGGCCCCCACGAGGGCACCCCGTTCCCGCAGGAGCTCGATGATCCGCGGATTGGCCTCAAAGACATGCAGGCCGGCGAAGGCGCCCGCCTCTTCCGTGAAGCGACCCTCGGCGTCGACGGGCGATAACACGGGCAGGTCGTAGGCTCGGGTCGCCAGGAAGTCCTCGAGACCGTGGCCCGGGGCTGTGTGGACGAGACCCGTGCCCTGTTCGAGCGTCACAAAGTCGGCCAGGATTCCGAGAGACGTCCGGGGGAGGAAGGGATGCTGAAACGAAGTCCGGTCGAAGGCCGCGCCCCGGACGGTCTGGACGAGGTGGCCCTCGACGCCGGTCGCCGCCCGGACGGCAGGCCACAGGGCCGTGGCGACGATCCAGAAGGTGCCGTCGACTTCGTAGAGGCCGTACTCGTATTCGGGATGGAAGGCGATGCCCACGTTGGCCGGCAGGGTCCACGGCGTCGTCGTCCAGATGATAGCGTAGACGGGTCGGTCGGACCATGGGGGACCGAACACGCGGTCGGCCGATGCGGGGTCCATGCGGAAGCGGACATAGATGGAGGGCGACGTGCGGTCCTGGTATTCGATCTCGGCCTCGGCCAGGGCTGTGCGGTCCGTGTAGCACCAGAGGACCGACCGAAGACCCCGATAGACCAGGCCCGCCTTCACGAACTGACCCAGGACCCGTACGATCGTGGCCTGATACTTGGGGTCCATCGTCTTATAGGGGTGTTCCCAATCGCCCAGACAGCCCAGGCGGATGAAGCCCTGCTTCTGGATTTCGATGAAGCGCTCCGCATAGGCTCGACAGTACTGGCGAAAGGTGACGGGGTCCATCGTCTGTTTGCGGGCGCCCAGTTCCTTCTCGACGTTCAGTTCGATGGGAAGCCCGTGGCAGTCCCAACCCGGCACGAAGGGCGTGTCATAGCCCAGTAGGAGATGGGACTTCACGGCGATGTCCTTCAGGATCTTGTTCAGGGCCGTCCCCAAATGGATCGGTCCATTGGCATAGGGCGGCCCGTCGTGTAAGACAAAGAGGGGTGCGCCCCGACGGGCTTCCCGCACCTGACGGTAGAGGCCTGCCTTCTGCCACCGTTCGATCATCTGGGGCTCCCGTTCCCGGAGCTGAGCCCGCATCGGGAAGGCCGTCCGGGGAAGGTTCAGCGTGTCGTCCCATGACCGATTCGCCTCGGCCGCCATCGCCTCTACACTCCTGCCCACCGCCCGATGGGGGTGAAGCTCCTAAGCAATGCCAGTGTGAGGGTCTTACAGCCGTACATCCTGTACCGGTGTGCGTGTTTTCCAGTGGTCGGGCTCGGTGTTCGGCCCTCGACGTCGGACCGGCTCAGGTGCCGGGTACCAGGTCCCAGGTGCCAGATAGCCGGTACCCGATACCTGGCGCCTGCCTTCGAGAAACCCGCACACGGGGTTAGCATAGAGTAACATGCTGACATCGTTCGAAGGCAATTCACTCCGCTGGCCCACAAGGAGAGACAATACCCCTTTCCATTCTGTCCTACAAATTAGGGCAACCCGGACGCCCTGACAAGGCGGCCGGCGGCAGTCGGCCAGATCATTGACCTTCGTTTTGAAAGAGTTCTGGGGTTCTGCATGAAGAGCGGGTAGTGTCTCGGCCCGTGTACCTAACGGGGCCATACGGCAGTTCGGCAATCCGGCAATGATTTATTACGCGTTACCCGTCCCTCCGTCACTTGTTGCTCGTAATTGGCGCACGGGTGACTGGGATCGATTCCCTTTCAACTACTCACTCCGTCACTCTATCGAACTTGCCCAACCTGAAGGTCCATAAACACAGCCTTAACACGACGGCTCGATTCTGGAGATGAGAAGACACGGCGCCGTTCGGTGGGGTACCTAAGCCCGAAAACGTGCATACCGGGTTTATGTGGGTGCCCCACTTCTCTATCCAACTTCACGATGGAGGTGCGTCGATGTCGTCACGGACGATCGTCATGGGAGTCATCCTCTGGACGGCGACGGCCGCCGGGACGCTCCTTTGGGCCCAAGTGAGCCTGGTCGACCCGAAACTTCCAAAGTACCAAGCGGTCAGTGGGATTGCCGGGAACCTCAACAGCATCGGCTCCGATACGATGAACAACCTGGTGACCCTGCTTGCCGAGGGTTTCAAGAAGTTCTATCCCAACGTGAACATCCAAATCGAGGGTAAGGGAAGCTCGACGGCACCGCCGGCCCTCATCAGCGGAACGGCTCAACTTGGACCGATGTCCCGGGAAATGAAGGCCTCCGAGATCGCCGAATTTGAAAAGAAGTTCGGGTATAAGCCGACGCCGGTCATCGTCGCCGTAGACGCCCTGGCCGTCTATGTCCATCGGGACAATCCCATCGCCTGTTTGACGATTCCGCAGGTCGACGCCATCTTTTCATCGACCCGCCGGTGTGGTTATCCCCGGCCTATCGATCGGTGGGGCGACCTGGGTCTGACGGGTCCGTGGGCGGCTCAGCCGATCCGGCTGTACGGCCGGAACGCCGCTTCCGGGACTTACGGCTACTTCAAGGAGCATGCCCTTTGTAATGGTGACTTCCGGAACGAGGTGAAGGAACTGCCGGGCTCGGCCACGGTCGTCCAATCGGTCGCCAAAGACCGTTTTGGGATCGGCTACAGCGGGATCGGGTACCGGACGCCCGGTGTGCGGGCCGTTCCCCTGGCTTCTAAGGAAGGCGAGCCCTGCGTCGAGGGGGTGTCCGAGAATGCCCTTTCGGGCAATTACCCCCTGGCCCGGGCCTTGTACATTTATGTGAACAAGGCTCCGAACCGACCCCTGGACCCCCTCGTCCGGGAGTTTTTGCGGTTTGCGTTGAGCCGGGAGGGTCAGGAGGCCGTCGCCAAGTCGGGCTTTACGCCGGTCCCCCGTTCGGTGGCCGACCGGGAATTGGCGAAGGTCGGGGTCGAACAACTGGCAAAGGTTGAGACCGGCCGATAAGATTGAATTATGGCCGTTCCTTGGGAAGTCTGGATCGGACGACGTTGGCGGGACTACCGGCTCCGACGGCAGTGGGCTGACGTCATCGCCCGGATTCTGATCCGGACGGGGGGCCTGCTGGTCATCGTAGCGATCCTCGGCATGGCCTTTGTGTTGGTGGCGGAGAGCTGGCCCCTGTTTCGGCCCCCCGTCTTTCGGGCCGTTGGGGTCTCGTCGGAAGCGACGCCTCTGCCGGTCTTACCCTCGACGCTCCTGATGGACGAATACGGGGAAACCCTGGTGGGGGTCGCCCCGGACGGTCAATGGCATCTCCTGGCATGGCCGTCCCTGAAGCGTCTTCAGACAGGCGTCCTCGTGCCTCCGACGGAGCAGGTCGGTCCCGCCGGTCCGACTCCGCCCGTCCTGGCCGGCGGAGCCGACCCCTGGTTCCATAGGGGGGCTGTCGTTACGGTCTCCGGCCAGCTCTGGCTTTGGGAGCCGACCTGGAACTGGCAGTATGAGGGGAATCGCCGGGCCCTGGGCGGTCTTTCCATGCAGACTCTGGCCTGGACGCAAGTTCCCCTGAACCCCGGTGAAGTCGTGACCCGCTTGTCGGTCCAGGGCGGGGAGCGTCTGGAACAGACCCGCGTCGTCGTCCTGACGGACCGGCATCGCTTGTGGCTTGTCCTCAACCGACGAGCAGGCGGCTTCCTGGAAGAAAAGTGGGTTCCGACGCTTTGGGAAGTCCGGCCCTATCCGCCACAGACGACGTCCCTAGCCCTTACGCAGGAATATCTCTACGTGGGCACGTCGGCGGGCGAAGTCTGGGTCTATAAACTTTCGGAAGAGGCTCCGCCTGTCCTGCAGGAGACCGTCCGATTATATCCTGACCCGGCTCCCGTCACGGCGATGGCACCCCTCCTGGGCCGCTTTGCCCTGGCCATCGGAGATGCCCGAGGACGGGTCTGCGTGGCTTTCCCCGTCCCCCGTCCCGACGGATGGCGCTTTGTCCGGGTCCGGGACTTTCGACCCCAGGACGGAGCCGTCCGGGCGGTCGTCCCGGCCCAACTGACTCGGGCGTTCCTGACTCTGACGGACCGGGGGGCCATCGCCTGGCATCACAGTACGGCCGGGACGACCCGGCTGGAGGTGCGTAGGCCAGGTACGGCATGGTCGTATGGCGTCGTCGCCCGGGACCTGGGGAGCGTCCTCTTGGTTGATGCGGTCGGTCGGGGCCACCCTTACGACTTGCGAGATCCCCATCCGGAGGTCAGCCTGCGGGCCCTCTTTGGGAGGGTTTGGTACGAGGGCTACGACCGTCCCCAGTTTATGTGGCAATCCAGTAGCGGGACCCAGACCTTTGAGCCCAAATACTCGCTCGTGCCCCTGATCTTCGGGACGCTGAAGGGGACCTTCTACGCCCTGGTCTTTGCCGTCCCCCTGGCCCTCTTGGGGGCCTTGTATATGGGCCAATTCATGCACCCGACGGTCCGGGCTCAGTTGAAACCCCTGATCGAGTTGATGGCCGGTCTGCCCAGCGTCGTCCTCGGCTTTGTGGCCGGCCTGTGGTTGGCGCCCCGGGCGGAGACCTGGTTCCCGGCCCTCCTCGTCTGGCACGGGGTCTTCCTCGTCGGCGGCCTGACGAGTCCCCTGGTGTGGCGGCTATGGCCCTGGAAGCCCCAGGAGCAAATCCAGCGGGATTGGCTCCAGCTGGTCCTCGTCGCCCTCTGGCTCGTTGCCCTCTTTTGGATCTGCCTGGCGGGAAATCGCGCCTTTGAGCAGGTCCTCTTTGGGGGCAACTACCATCAGTGGTTTCAACAGCGTTTCGGATGGACTTACGAACAGCGGAACGCCCTCGTCGTCGGATTTGCCATGGGATATACGGTCGTGCCGATCATCTTCTCCATTGCCGAAGAGGCGATCGCCGCCGTCCCCCGAGACTGGATCGCCGGGGCCCTGGCTCTAGGGGCAACCCCGTGGCAGACGCTTCGGTCCATCGTGATTCCGGCGTCCCTCTCGGGTATCGTGTCGGCCGTCATGGTCGGCTTTGGTCGGGCCGTCGGGGAGACGATGATCGTCTTGATGGCGACGGGCAATACGCCGGTGCTGGATCCCTCGCCCTTCACGGGATTCCGGACCATCTCGGCCAACCTGGCCGTCGAGCTCCCGGAAGCGGCCGTCGGCGACACGCACTACCGAGTCCTATTCCTGGCGGCCCTGCTCCTGTTCGGATTCACGATCGCCGTAAACACGGTCGCCGAACTCTTGCGGGAGCGCGTCCGGCGGCAGTACTACCGGTAGGAAGGGATACAGGATGCAGGATAGGAAGGGCCCGGATCCCGGTTACCTGGAACCTGGGACCCATGCCCAATTTCCCCATCCTACTTATAGGAGTTCCGCAGTTGAAACGGATCCGTGGGCCAGGTACTTGAATCATAGCCGTATTGCCGTACTGCCGTGAAACGGCCCTGCCAACTGCGTAAGTCCTAAAGTTCCGTTACTGGAGATGGAGGGAATGGTGCAGGGTAGCCAGGATCCGAACCCTTTCTATCCTGCATCCATATCTTAACAAGGCACTAACTTTACTGCCCTATTGCCGTACTGAGGAGCGGCGATGGTCCGACGGGTCCTCTTCCTGTGTACGGAAAACGCGGCCCGGTCCCAGATGGCCGAGGGGCTCCTCCGAGCCTTGGGTGGGGCGGCCTTTGAGGTCTTCAGCGCCGGCACTCGGCCCTCAGCTGTGGATCCCCTGACGGTTCGAGTCATGGGCGAGGTCGGCATCGACATCACGGGCCAGCGGGCCAAGTCCGTCGAGGCATTTCAGGATATGGCCTTTGACGTCGTCGTGACCCTCTGCGACTCGGCCCGGGAAGCCTGTCCCGTATTCCATCGGGCCCGACTCCGGCTCCACTGGGACATCCCGGACCCCCGGACCGTCGAGGGGCCGGAGGAGGAGCGGTTGAGGGCCTTTCGGCATGCCCGGGACCTCATCCGGGCCCGGATCCGGGATACTTTCGGCGTGTGAGGACCGACGATGCGAAGGCGCATGATCCCCCGCTGGCGGGCTGAGGCCACGCCCCTCCTGGGCCTCTGCGGGGCCGGCCTGGCGCTGACCCTCCTGATGACCGTCGCCATGCTGGTTCTGATCGCCTCCCAGGGCTTGGGCCTCTTCTGGCAGAAGCGCCTCGCCCTCCTCCACCTCCGGGACGGGTCCCGTTGGCTCGGCGAGGTGTGGGCCCAGGAGACCGTCTCGGACCCGGCGACCGGTCGACCGATCCGCCGGATTTCCCTCCATCATGGCAACCGCGACCTCTGGGGCACGGCCTTCCGGTGGATCGACGAGGCCGACATCGTACGCTGGGAGTATCCCCCCGACGCCGTCCGCATCGAGCGTCTCGCCTGGGGCCCCGCCTTCGGCCGGCCCCGGCGGGTATGGTTCGGCGAAAAGCCCCTGATCGACCCCGTCGACGTTCGGGACCCCGTCTGGCAAGAACTCTTTGCCGTCGTCCTCCGGGACCGCCAGGCCCTTCGGGACGTGGAGGACCAGATCAACGCAGTGAACGACCGCCTGGAACGACTCCGCCGTCGGGAACTCCGCCACCGCTACGAGGCGTCGGACCCGTCGGCCCTGGCGGCCTTGCAGGCCGAAAAGGCCCGCTGGGAGCGGGTTTATGGAGTTCTGGCCCTCCGGCGGACGACCCTGATGGAGCGACTTCAGGCATACGTCCTGGAGGTGACGGCCGCCGATGGGACAGCCCTCCGCATCCCCCTTGCCCAGATCGTCCGAGTGATCCCGGCCAATCAGATGACCCTCGGGGAGCGGGTCCGCCTGTACGCTCAGCGGTACTGGGAGCTCATTACCGAAGATCCCCGGGAGGCCAACACCGAGGGCGGCATCTTCCCGGCCATCTTCGGGACCGTCAGCATGGTCCTCGTCATGACCGTCTTTGTCGTACCCATCGGCGTGATAACGGCCCTGTACCTGCGGGAGTACGCCCGTCAGGACTGGCGGACTCGGATCGTCCGTATCGCCGTCAACAACCTGGCCGCCGTGCCGTCTATCGTGTATGGCGTCTTCGGCCTGGGCTTTTTCATCTACACCGTCGGAGCCGCCATCGACCGGACCTTCTATCCCTGGATGGCCCCGACGCCCGTCTTCGGGACGGGCGGCCTCCTATGGGCCAGCCTGACCCTGGCCCTCCTGACGGTCCCCGTCGTCATCGTGGCGACCGAAGAAGCCCTCCTGGCCATCCAGCCCGAAATCCGTCAGGGCGCCCGGGCGCTCGGGGCAACTCGGTGGCAGACGGTACGGCACGTCATCTTACCGGCGGCTACCCCGGGTATTCTGACGGGCTTGATCTTGGCCATCGCTCGGGCGACCGGCGAGGTCGCGCCCCTGATGCTGACGGGCGTCGTCAAGCTGGCCCCAGACCTACCTATCGACGACCGCTTTCCCTTCATCCATCTGGAGCGGAAGTTTATGCACCTGGGATTTCACATCTACGACGTGGGTTTCCAATCGCCGAACGTGGACGCCGCCCAACCGATGGTCTACAACACGACCCTGCTCCTGCTCGTCCTCGTCGTCGCCCTCAACCTGACGGCCATTTACTTGCGCAACCGCATCCGCCGTCTCTATCATGGGAGTTCCTTATGAACATAGCGGATCATGGGCGGTGGGTCCTCGGAGCGCGGAATGGAGCGGAAACCCTGCTCGCACGGCAGGGTTTCCGTCCCTTCGTGACTCCCGATGTGAGCGGCTTGGATGACCGCCGAACCTGAATGGGATAGGAGCCATGACCAATAGTTCGGATCGTCCGTCCGTCGCCGTACCCCTGGGTGAGGTCGTCCCGCCGACCGTCGAGCCGGTCTTGGCGGGGGTCTCCGAGGAGCGGTACGTCCTGACGTCCATCCCGGACCCCGTGTTCGACATCCAACACCTGTCCCTCTCTTACGCCGGCAAACTGGCCCTGGTCGACATCTCCTTCCAGGTCCCCCGGCGTCAGATCACGGCCATCATCGGACCCTCCGGTTGCGGCAAATCCAGCTTTCTACGTTGCCTAAACCGCCTCAACGACCTCATCGACGGGACCCGTATCGAGGGTCGGGTCCTACTGGACGGCCAGGACATCTACGCGCCTACGACGGACGTCAACGAACTCCGGCGGCGGGTGACCCTGGTCTTTCAGAAGCCAAACCCCTTCCCGAAATCGATCTACGACAACGTCGCCTTCGGTCCCCGCATGATGGGCATCCGGAAGCGGTCCGTCCTGGACGAGATCGTCGAGCGGAGCCTCCGGCAGGCGGCCCTGTGGGAGGAGGTCAAGGACCGACTCCACGCCTCGGCCCTGACCCTCTCGGGGGGTCAGCAACAGCGGCTCTGCATCGCCCGGGCCCTGGCCGTCGAACCGGAGGTCCTCCTGATGGACGAGCCCTGTTCGGCGCTGGACCCCATTGCCACGGGCAAAATCGAAGACTTAATGGTAAGTTTAAAAGAAAACTATACGATCGTCCTCGTGACCCACAACATGCAACAGGCCGCCCGGGTGTCGGACTACACGGCCTTCTTCTATATGGGTCATCTCATCGAGTACCAGCGGACGACGGACCTCTTTACCCACCCCCGCGTCCGTCAGACAGAGGACTATATCACGGGCCGGTTCGGTTAAAAAGGGATGGAGTTATATGGACCTTCGCGCTGTTCAAAAGTGACGGAGTGACGAGGTGACGAAGTGATGAAGTAAGGGTAACGAGGGACGAGTCATCCATCATCACCCGCACTGCCGTATCGCCGTATTGCCCCCTTGGGTACACGGGGTGAGACACTACCTACCCGCTTTTCATGGAGAACCCCAGACTGCATTCAAAACGAGGGTCAATAAAGCCGAGGCCTACCTTTCCAGCGCCAGACCTGCTATATTGACCTTCGTGTTGAAAAAGCTCCAGGATTCTCCACGGTAGAACCCACCCCGGGCATCCGACCTCCTCACCGTTTACTACGGGTGGCCGGTGGATACCGCCGGTAGTGTCTCGCCCAGTGGGTCCAATGGGGCCATACGGCAATACGACAATGATTTATTACTCGTTACCCATTCCTCGTCACCCCGTCCCTTCTATGGATGGCCTGTCCAATACTGCCCGACCTCTTCGAGCAAGCCCCTACACACTTGGACAACACGAAGCTCAATAAAGCTTTCCCTACCCGACCTGGACGAGGCCGTAGTGGCGGGCCCACTGACGGAGAAACCGGACGGCCTGCTGACGACCGGCCTCGCCGGAAAGCGCCAGAAAGCGCCGGGCGTATTCCTCCACGTCCTGCCGAATCTTCGGAATCCAGGCATGGTCCCGCACGAGGTCGGCGACCCGCAGGCGCGCCAGACCGGCCTGGCGGACACCGGCCAGCTCCCCAGGTCCCCGCAGACGGAGGTCGATCTCGGCGATGTCGAACCCACTCCGGTATTCCAGAAGGGCCTGAATCCGGACCTTGGCGTCGGCCCCGATCTGAGGCGGTGTGATGAGAATGCAGTAGGACCGATTCGGGCCCCGGCCGACCCGTCCCCGGAGCTGGTGAAGTTGGGCCAGGCCGAATCGCTCGGCGTGTTCGATGACCATGACGGTCGCGTGGGGATTGTCGACGCCGACCTCGATGACCGTCGTGGCGACGAGGGCCTGGAGGTCGCCCTGGACGAAGGCGTCCATGACGGCCTCCCGGTCCTCCCGTTTGAGTTGGCCGTGGACGAGGCCGAGGCGGTAGCCCCGGAGCCATCCTTGAGAGAGTTCCTCATAGAGCCGCGTGGCCGCCTGAACCTGAAGCTTCTCGGACTCCTCGATGAGCGGGCACACGATATACGCCTGGTGGCCCTCGTCCAGTTGACGGGCGACCCATCGGTAGACGTCTTCCCGGTGGCGGGTCGTCACGTGGCGAGTCTCGACGGGCTGGCGGCCCGGCGGGAGCTCGTCCAGGATGGAGACGTCCAGGTCGCCGTACAGCGTCAGGGCCAGCGACCGCGGGATGGGCGTCGCCGTCATGACGAGGGTATCCGGTCGCTGGCCCTTGGCCCGGATGCGGGCCCGATGGCGGACGCCGAAGCGGTGTTGTTCGTCGATGACGACGAACCCCAGGCGGGCGTACCGAACGTCCTCCTGGAAGAGGGCATGCGTCCCGACGACGATGGGGGCGTGGCCCTCGGCGATCCAGCGGAGGACTTCCTCCCGCTCCCGCTTCCGAAGCCCTCCGATGAGCAAGGCGACGGGAATGTTCAGGGGTCGGAACCACCGCTTCAGGTTGTAAAAGTGCTGTTCAGCCAGGATCTCCGTCGGGGCCATCAGGCACGCCTGGTAGCCGTTCCGAGCCGCTACGAGCATGCAGGCGGCGGCGATGATCGTCTTGCCGCTTCCGACGTCCCCTTGGAGGAGGCGGTGGAGGGGCTGGGGTTTCTGCATGTCGGCCAGGATTTCCTGTAAGACCCGCTTCTGGGCCGCCGTCAGCTCGAAGGGGAGGAGCCGCTGGATGTCGGCCTCGATGTCAGGCGTGACCCGAAAGGCGATTCCGACGGGCTGTTCGTAGAGTAAGACCCTACGGAAGGCCAGACCCAACTGGAGGAGAAAGAGGTCCTCGTAGACGAGCCGCTGGAAGGCGGGGTCCTGATGGGTCTGGAGGGTCTCGATCGGGAGGTCCGACGGAGGCCGGTGGACGTGGGCCAGGGCCGTTGCCCGGTCGGGGAAGCGGTACTTCTGGCGAATGCTTTGGGGCAGGGGGTCGTCGAGGCCGCTCCGGACTTCGGCCAGCAAGCGCTGGATCAGCGTCTCCAGACGGCGGGTCGTCAGCCGCCCGACCTTGCGGTAGATCGGGACGTACCGACCCGGCAGGTCCCGCTTCTGGACCTCTTCCGGGAGGAAGACCTGGGGGTTTTGCATGCAGGGGAACATCCAGTAGTCCCGGTCCCGGCTGACCTCCCCATAGGCGAAGACCTCCTGGCCGGGTGTCAAGCGCTTGGCCATATATGGCTGGTTGAAGAAGACGAGGACCATCTGACCCGTGCTGTCCTGGAGGTAGGCCCGCAGGAGCTTCATCCGCTGGCGGGGCGTGACCTTCCGTTCGACCTGGGTCACGATGCCCCGGACGAGTGCCTCCCGGCCGAACACGAGCCGCCCGATGGGACGGGGTTCCCGCCAGTCCTCATAGCGGATCGGCAGGTCGTACAGGAGGTCCTCGACGGTCTCAATCCCCGCGGCGTGGAGGTCTTCTGTGTAATGGGCCGGGATCCAGGGAATCTCCCGCAACGGCGTAGACAGCTTCCAGGCCATCGCGATGATGGGAATGCAGGATGCGAGATACAAGATGTTAGGATACAGGATGCGGGATGCAAGATGCAGACCCGGTGTGCGGGTTTTTCGAAGGCAGGTGCCAGGTATCGGGTACCGGCTATCTGGCACCTGGGACCCGGTACCTGAGCCGGTCCGACGCCGAGGGCCGGATACCGAGCACCGAAGACCGAGCCTGGTCACTGAAAAACGCGCACACGGGGTATGCAAGATGGGGGTCCGCTTCTCCGCCCTGTCCGTCCATGCCCGGTCGGGGTCCCCTTACCCGTCGGTCTCGAACAGGGTTACAATGAAAAGGAGAGACGGAACGCCTCGGCTCCCCCTGATGCGGCGTGGAGGTGTGGCCGATGGTCCGGAAGCCCCGGGTCTCCCGTAAGGTCCAGCAGTTCACTGAGTCGGTCATCCGGGAAATGACCCGCCTGGCCCAGCAGTACGATGCCATCAACCTGGCCCAGGGGTTCCCCGACTTTGAACCGCCCGAATCCATCAAGGAGGCCGCCTGCCGGGCCATCCGGGACGGCTACAATCAGTACTCCGTCACGTGGGGGTCTCCCCGCTTGCGACAGGCCATCGCCGACCGTTACCGGCAGGTGTACGGCCTGGAGGTCGACCCCGACCGGCAGGTCGTCGTCGCCTGCGGCGCGACGGAATGCATGATGGCGGCCATGCTGGCCGTCGTCGACCCCGGCGATGAGGTCATCGTCTTCGAGCCCTTTTACGAGAACTACGGCCCGGACGGGATCCTCTGCGGGGCCACGCCTCGGTACGTCCCCCTCGTCGAGTCCGACTGGCGGATCGACCGGGACGCCCTGCGGCGGGCCTTTTCGTCGAAGACGAAGGTCCTCGTCCTGAACACGCCGAACAACCCGACGGGCCGGGTCTTCCGGCAGGAAGAGCTCGAGGCCATCGCCGAACTATGCGTCGAGTGGGACGTCCTCGTCCTGACGGACGAGATTTACGAGTATATCACCTACGACGCCCCCCACGTCCCGATGGCCACGCTTCCCGGCATGGCCGACCGGACGGTGACGATCTCGGGTGCTTCGAAGACTTACAGCGTCACGGGCTGGCGGGTCGGTTGGGCCATCGCCCCGCCGGACATCGCCGACGGCATCAAGAAGGCCCACGACTTCCTGACCGTCGGGGCACCCCACCCGCTTCAGGAGGCCATCGCCGAGGCCCTGCGCCTGCCGGCTACGTACTACCAGGACCTGGCCGCCATGTACCGCCGGAAGCGGGACCGGATGGTCGCCGGCCTGCGGGAGCTGGGCTTCCGGCTGACGGCTCCCGAAGGGGCTTATTACATCATGGCTGACATCCGGGACGTGACGGCGATGGACGACGTCACCTTTGCCCGGTGGCTCGTTCAGTACGGTGGCGTGGCCGTCGTGCCGGGGTCCAGCTTCTACGCCGACCCCGCCCGTGGACGGACGAAGGTCCGCTTCAACTTCTGTAAGCAGGATGCCACCCTGGAGGAGGCCCTCCGCCGCCTCCGGGAGAGCCTGCGGCAGGTGCCGAGTTGAAGAATGGAGTAACGGGGTGACGAAGGGACGGAGTCGATGGGTCCCTCCGTTACTCCCACGATGGGGAGGTAGTCGTGCAGTTTGCCAGGCTTGTCGACTACTTTGAACGGATCGAGGCGACGACCAAGCGCCTCGAAATGATCGACCTCCTCAGTGAGATGTTCCGGGAGGCCGACCGGACCGAGGTCGATAAAGTCGTCTACCTATGCCAGGAACAGCTCCTGCCGGCCTTCCGGGGCGTCGAAATCGGGATGGCCGAGAAACTGATCCTCCGGGCCATCGCCCGGGCAACCCAGACGGACGAGGCTTACGTCGCCCAGCTCAACAAGGAGCTCGGTGACCCCGGCCTGGTCGTCGAACGGCTCCTGGGTCAGCGGACCGTCCGGCCGGCCGACATGAGCGTCTCAGAGGTGTACAGCGCCCTCCTGAAGATCGCCGAGACGACCGGCGAGGGGAGCATCGAAAAGAAGGTCCACCTGCTGGCCGAACTCTTTCACCGGTGCTCTCCCCGGGAGGCCCGCTACATCGCCCGTTTCGTCTTAGGCCGCCTCCGCTTGGGGATCGGGGACCCGACGGTCCTCGACGCTCTGTCGAAGACCGTCGCCGGCGATCGGAGCCTCCGGCCCGACCTGGAGCGGGCGTACAACCTGTGCTCCGACCTGGGCCTGGTCGCTAAGACCCTCTTGGAGACGGGCATCGAGGGCATTCGCCAATTCCGCATCCGGGTCGGCAACCCCGTCCGACCGGCCCTGGCCGAGCGGCTCCCCAGCGCCGAGGAGATCATCAAGAAGCTGGGACGGTGTGCCGTCGAGGTGAAGCTCGACGGGTTCCGCTGTCAGGTCCACAAGGCCGATGACCGCGTCGAGATTTTCTCCCGCAACCTGGAGCGGACGACGCCGATGTTCCCCGAAATTGTCGAAGGGGTCCGAAAGCAAGTCGCCGCTCGGGAAGCCATCCTGGAAGGGGAGGCCGTCGCCGTCAACGAGGAGACGGGCGAGATCTACCCCTTCCAGGTCACGGTCCAACGCAAGCGCAAGCACGGCGTCGAGGCGATGATGCGGGAGTATCCCCTCGTCCTGTTCGCCTTCGACCTCCTGTATGCCGACGGCCGGGACTACACGCCGGAACCCTACGAGACTCGCTTTGAACGCTTGGCCCGCCTCATTCGGCCCGACGGCCGCATTCGCCTCGTCGACCGCATCGTCACCGACGACCCCAAGGCCATTCAGAAGTTCTTCGACGAGGCCGTCGAGCGCGGCATGGAGGGCATCGTCGCCAAGCGCCTGGATGCCGCCTACCAGGCCGGGGCCCGGGGCTTCCACTGGATCAAACTCAAGCGTTCCTACAAGGGTGAACTGACCGACACGGTCGACGTCGTCCTCGTCGGCTACTTCCGGGGTCGGGGCATGCGGGCCAAGTTCGGTATCGGCGCCCTCCTCGGGGCCGTCTATGACCCCGAGTCTGACACCTTCAAGACGGTCGCCAAGATCGGAAGCGGCCTGACGGAAGAGGAGTGGGTCCGTATCCGGGAACTCCTCGACCAGACTTGCATGGACCACCGGCCGGCCCGCGTCGATTCCCTCATCGAGCCCGACGTATGGGTCGAGCCGAACTACGTCGTGACCGTCCTGGCCGATGAGATCACGCGGTCGCCCGTCCACACCTGCGGGAAGATCGGTGACGAGCCGGGCTATGCCCTGCGTTTCCCCCGGGTCGTCGGCTGGATTCGGGCCGACAAGAAACCCGAAGACGCCACGACGGTCCAGGAAATCATCTCCATGTTCCAGCTTCAGAAGCGGGTCCAACTCGTAGGGTAGGGCCGCCGCGGGACGGACCCGACGCCCGGAGCGGTTTCCGGCCATGGGCGGAAGCCTTCTTGCGGTCGCCACGTACAACGTCAATTCCATCAAGAGCCGAGTCGGCCTCGTCGTCGAGTGGCTGAAGCGGACGCCGGTCGACGTCTTGTGCCTTCAGGAGACGAAGATCGAGGATAGGGACTTTCCTTACGGGCCTTTCGAGGCGCTCGGCTACCGGTGCGAGGTCTTCGGTCAGCGGGCTTACAACGGCGTCGCCCTCTGTGCCCGGGTCCCCCTGACGGACGTCTGGAAGGGTTTTGGGGACCCGACGTGGGACGAGCAGAAGCGCATCATCGGAGCAACGGTCGAGGGCATCCACGTCATCAACGTTTACGCTCCCCACGGCGACGACCGGGGAACCGAGAAGTTCCGATACAAACTGGAATTCTACCGTCATCTCGTCGAGTTCCTCCGTCAGCGCTGGACGCCCAGGGACCCCGTGTGCCTCGTCGGGGACCTGAACGTCGCCCGGAGCGACCTTGACGTGTGGGACCCTGCGGCCCTGCGAGATACCATCGGTACGATGCCCGAGGAGCGGCAGGCCCTCGAGACGCTCCTCGAATGGGGTTTCGTCGATGCCTTCCGGCATCTGTACCCCGACCGCCGACAGTTCACGTGGTGGGACTACATCGGGGGACGCATCTGGAAGGACGAGGGGATGCGGATCGACTACGTCCTGGTCACGCCGCCCCTCCTGCCGAGGCTCCGGGACGTACGGGTCGACCTCTGGCCCCGCCGACGCCGGACACCGACACCCTCGGACCACGCCCCGGTCATCGCCACGTTGGATAAGGGGTCCCATTGATGCGGGATGCAGACCCCATGGGCGGTTTTTTCGAAGCATGCGTTAGGCGTTCCGCCGGGATTTCAGCCTTTCATTCAGGTATCCGGTACCAGGGCGCAGTTTCCAGGTGTCAGGTACCGAGTACTCGGTACCTGGTACCGGATCCGGCCTCCGGCCATGGGGAGATGCGACCTTTCCTTGCCCCTTACCCCTCGTCCGGGCCGAAGGCCGGATACCGCACCCGATACCCGGCCGTCTTACCGGATTGCCCGTAAAACAG
>Ga0197143_1000472_pt1 | contig 44132 bp, 48 predicted proteins | sample GBS70_MetaG_FD_148603 | JGI IMG/M metagenome (GOLD analysis project Ga0197143, IMG submission 148603) | Sediment microbial communities from Great Boiling Springs, Gerlach, Nevada, United States - GBS 70_MetaG | ecosystem: Environmental > Aquatic > Thermal springs > Hot (42-90C) > Sediment... | reverse complement strand
AGCGGGTGCGTGGCGAACTCTCCGCCCTGACGGCCTCCGGTGAGGGCGAGCGCCAAACCGCGAGCGCGCCAAGCGTGGCCGACAGCGCAGCGGCAAGGATGGCCGGACGATAGGAATCGGCGGCGTCGTAGATGACGCCTCCCAACCAAGGGCCAGCGAGCGCGCCCACGCCGGCAGCCGTGTAGAACACGCCGATGACGCTGCTCACCGCACGCGTTCCGAAGTAGTCGGCCATGAGCGTGGGGCTGAGGGCCACGAACGCGCCGTAGGCGGAGCCGAAGAGCGCACCCCAAAGAACGAGCGCCGGCACCGAGGATAAGGGAACCGCAAACCAGACGTAGGTCAGCACGGCCATCCCAACGATGCTCGCTCCGTAGGCGGTTCGCCGGCCGAGCCGGTCGCCGAACGGGGAGAGGAGGAGACGGCCGACCATCGAACCGATGCCGATACCCGTAAGTCCCAGCGAGGCCTGGGCGAGCGAGAGCCCCTCGTCCTGGCCGTAGGGGACGATGTGCCCGAGGGCGAGGAACACCGGCGCCGTTGCCAGCACGCCTGCGGCGTACAGCCAGGCGAACGCCTTCGTCCGCACCGCCTCGCCGACGCCGAGCCCGGGAAGGCCCGGCTCGGGCCCTGCCTCGCCGGAGGGCGGGCGCGACAGGGCATCCTCGCCGTCGGGGCGGAGGCCGAGTTCGGCCGGTGAGCGTTCCAGCGCCCAAGCGGCAACGCCTCCCAGCACCCCAGCCGCGATGCCGGTCAGCACCATCGCCGTGCGCCACCCGTAGGCATCGATGAGGGCGCTCGATATCGGCGGTACGACGATCGTTCCGAGACCGATGCCGGACACGGCGATCCCCGAGGCGAAGGCGCGCCGCCGCACGAACCATCGCTGCACGGCCGCAATGGAGGGGACGTAGCAGGCCGCGACCCCGCTCCCCACGAAGAGGCTGTAGGAGAGGTAGACCTGCCACACCGCCTGGGCGCGGCTCGCGACGAGCAAGCCCGCGAAGAATGCAGCCGCTCCGGCCATGCACACTGCCCGCGGGCCGTACCGGTCGGCGAGCGGGCCGGTCGCCGCCCCCAGGCCGAAGTAGAGGAAGCCCGTGAGTGCGAACACCAGGGAGACCGCCCCTCGGTTCGCCGCGAACTCGTCGCGCAGCGGCTCGAAGAACGTACCGAACGAGTAGGCAACACCGAAGGACACGAACATGCAGAGAAACGCCGCAGCGACGACGACCCAGCCGTAGAAGACGCGCCGCGCCAGCGGGTGGAAGGGGCCCGGCATAGCCCCCTGACTGTAGCAGACCGCAACTCCCGTTGACGCCCGTATCGCCCGACCGAAGGATGACGCCGTGAGGCGTGCTCGTGGCGGGAGCTCCCTGGGGTGGCGGTTCCTCTTCGCCACCGCCGTGCTGGCGAACGTCGCCGCTGCCGCGTACCTCGCAGCGGCCGTGGTCGGCAGGTCGAGCTCAGCCGAAACCGCGATACCAGCCGAGCCGTCGCCTACGGCCGAGTCGGGGCCGCTCCGCTACGCTGGCGCGCTCCCCGCCACCGTCCGCGCACGGCTGCCGGAGCGTTTCGAGCCCGCCGGGCCCGGCGAACCCGCCGACCTGGCGTTCGTGCGGGTCGCCAGCCCCGACGGGGTCGTCGCGCGATGGTTCGTGCCCGTCTCGGCCTGGGGTACCGGGGTGCAGAGCCTCACCCTCGACCAGCTCCGGGCACTGGCCGCTGGACGGATCGCGGATTGGTCGGAGGCGGGCGGGCTCGGCGGTTCGCCGCGATTCGCGGCGGTGGCGAGCGACGCGGAGACCATCACCGCCTGGCTCGGCGGCGAGCCCGAGCTGTTCGAGGATTACGAAGCGCTCTTCGCCGCGCTCTCGCCCGGCTCGGGCCGCTGGGCGCTCGTCCCACTGGAAGAGCTCCGGCCAGCGGCAGCCGTGCTGCAGGTCGAGGGGCGGGACGTGTGGGACCCCGCCGCCGCGGCTCGTTGGCCGTTCGCCGAGCGCTGGCGCGCCCTTCCGTTCACGGAGCGGGGCGAAGCGGCAGCCGCTGCGGCGGCCGCCGCTATCGCCGCGGCACCGCCGGAGGCTGTTCGGGTCGTCGCGACAGGCGACATCCTTCAGACTCGGTGTACCCTGGCGCGCATCGAGGGCCTCGGCGACTGGCGTGCCCCGCTGGCCACGCCGCTCGGGGCGTTCCTAGCGGGGGCTGACCTGACCATCGGTTCGCTCGACACGAGCGTTCAGGACTTCGCCGAGCCTTTTCGCTGTGTGGCCACCACGAACCTCACCTCGCCACCGGAGACCCTCCAAGCGCTGCAGGAGGCCGGCTTCGACGTGCTGACGGTGGCCACGAACCACACCTTCGACTGCGGCACCGCCGGCGCGTGCGGCCCTCGAGCGTTCCTGCGGACCCTCGAGCTGGTGCAAGCGGCAGGAATCCGGACCGTCGGGGGCGGGCGGAACCTGGCCGAAGCGCTGGCACCGGCCGTCTTCGACGTCCGCGGTACGCGCATCGCGGTCCTCGGTTTCGACGACATCGCCGCCGGCCCACCGAACGAGAACGCCGCCGGCGCCAATTCCCCGGGCACGGCTCCGATGGACGACTCGTACGAGGAAGAGCGCGAACTCGGGTATCCGGCCTTCTACGCCCCGGCGGAACTGCTCGGCGTTTCCCGGCTGCAGGCGCAGGTGGCAGCGGCGAAGGCCCAGGCCGACATCGTGATCGTCCTCCTCCAATCCGGGACGGAGGATACACACGACCCCAGTCCACGGAGCATCAAGGCGGCACGGGCCGCGATCGATGCCGGCGCCGACCTGGTGGTGGGAAACCAGGCGCACTGGGTTCAGGCCATCGAAACGCGCGGCAGCGGCTTCATCGCCTACGCGCTGGGAAACTTCATCTTCGACCAGGTCCACACCATCGAGCACCAGCAGGGAGTCTTGCTGGAAGCCTTCCTCCTCGCCGGCCGTCTGGCGGGGGTGCGTCTCCACCCGTACCGGATCATGGAGCAATACCGGCCCGAGTTCGTCGGGGTCGAGGAGCGGCTGAAAATCCTCGAGGACGTCTTCGGTGCGACGGCGCGTCTACCCGGGGAGAGTGACAACCCAGGGCTCCGCCGATAATAGAAGGGAGGGAGTTCCAGACAGAGGGCGCAGGCGATGGTTCAGAGCGAACGGATCGCCGCCGGCGTGGCCGAGCTCCGGGAGACGATCCGCGCCAACGACGGCGAGAACGTGGCGACCTGGAGCTTCGAGCGCCGCGTCGACGAGCTGATTTCGGCTTTCTACGACGACATCGACACGCTCATCACGCTGCGGTTGGGGGACATCCTCGACCTGTTCCTCATCAAGGTGCTGTACGTGAAGCGGAGGAGCCGCGATTACGCCACCCTCGAGTACCTCGGCCGCATGCTGGAGCGTTACCTGCGCGCGAGCGAGCTCATCCTGGGCGGGAAGAGTCGCGGCTTCACGGCCTATCTCTCGGACCTGATGGAGGAGACGGCCCATCCTTCCGGGGCCTTCCAGAACCTGTTCGAGGCGTACCGGAAGTACGGCGACAACGCGCTCTTCATCGCGGGCATCTTTCCCGCCAGCCTCGGCCGGCGGCGGCGCGGCGGCTGGCTCGGCGGCGCTCCCTTCGTGGACCGCTCCTACTTCACGACGATGGGACGGCGGTACTACGAGCTGGCCGCCAACCATGAACTGGCCGAGTGGGCACAGCTGCGGGATACGCTGCTGCGCCTCGCGCGGTACTTCGACGTCTACGTCGACGCTCTCAACGAGATGAGCGCCCGCTACGTGATGGGCATGGACATGCGCATCATCGCCGACAAGATGCTCGACGCGTTCAACCGGTACCGGCGCACGCGCGACCCGCGCGAGCTGGAGCTGGCGCGGAAGTACGCGGCGTTGATGAAGCTGGATGCCCGGCAGTGGCCGGCGCTCGACGCCGTGGCCGGAGCTGCCCCCGCCGATGCGCTCTAGGAGCGAGCCGGCGCGCGGTGGAGCCCAGGCAAGTAGTCGCGGCCGAAGCGGGCGATGACCTCCTCCGCCTGGTGGTAGGCCCGGGGATCGATGAGACAGATCGCGTGGCGGACGCCGCGGCGGGCCAGCGCCTCAAGCTGTTGGGCCGCGGCCTCCATCGAGTCGGGCCCGATCACACCCGCGCCTTCGAGCGCGAGCACGAGGGCGTCGGGGTCGCGGCCATGCTGCCGAGCCGTTTCGCGGGCGAGGGCGAACCGCGCCTCGAGGTCGGGCAGGCTCTTGGCCGTCGCCAACCAGCCGTCCGCGTACCGTCCGACGCGGCGGAGCTGGCCCTCGCTTTCGCCCCCAAGCCAGATGGGAATCGAGCCGTTCGCCGGCTTGGGGTTGCAGGTCCAGTCGACGCACTCGTAGAACTCGCCGCGAAACTGCACCCACTCCTCGGTCCACAAGGCGCGAACGAGCTGGAGCCACTCCTCGGTTCGCTTGCCGCGCCGTTCGAAGGGGACGCCGAGCACCTGGAACTCTTCCTTCCACCACCCGACCCCGCCCCCGAGGATCAGCCGGCCGCCGCTGAGATGGTCGATGGTCGCGAGGATCTTCGCGTGGAGGACGGGATGCCGCATCGGGAGCACGAGAACGCTCGTGCCGAGCCGGATGCGGTTGGTGACGGCGGCGAGGAAGGCGAGGAGCGTAAGCGGCTCGAGGAAGTCGAGCGTCGGGCGAAAGCCGAGCCGACCGTCGGGCGAATACGGGTAGGCCGAGCCCTGCTCCTTGCGGATCACGACGTGGTCGAAGACCCAGAGCCCGTCGAAGCCAGCGTCCTCCGCGGCGCGGGCGAAGCGCTCGATGACCTCGCGGCGGGCGAACGGACCCACCTGGGGGACGTGAAGTCCGACCTCCATGCTGCACCTCCGGCGTTGCGGAGGCATGGTAGCGGAGCCGGCCCCTTCCGGGAACGGCGGCGTTCCGTTCAGCCGGCGCGCTGGCGGGGCCCCGTCCCCTCGTCTCGAAGGATGTCGGAGCCAGGCGCGGCGTCGCTGCGGGGGGGCCGCTGGAGTTCACGCCGGAGAAGCTGCCGGTAGAGCTGGGCGTGGCGGAACGCCGCAGCCTCGGCATCGAAGACGACGCGCGCCCGCGCCCGGGCGAGCGCCGGCGAGAGGAGGTCGAGATGCTCGAGGCTCTGCGCAGCGGATTGCGCGCTGGGGCACACCCAGCCGGATTCGCCGTGGACGACGAGCTCGGCGATAGGCGTGCCTTCGAAGGCGATCACTGGGGTGCCGCAGGCGAGAGCGGTTACCGCCGCCATGTCGAACCCGCGGCGCCCGAAGGAGAGGTAGGCCGCCGCCGACCAGATGGCGGAGGGGAACGAAGAGGGACCGAGGCGCTCGACGCGGAGCCACCCGCCCTGTTCGCCGATCCGGATCGCCGCGCCACAGCTTTCGCTCAACTGTGCTTCGGGGCCCAAGACGACGACGAGGGGGCGCTCCTGACGGGTGGCGACGGCGATGGCCGCGCCGAGGGCGTACTCGTCCCGGCCATCGAAGCTGAAGGCGAGGTGGTCTCCCTGGTCGCGGTCGGCGGGGATGAGCGACATGTCGACCGCGGGTGGGATGACGGCGATGGCGCGGAGCCCGTCGCTCTGATGCTGGCGGTAGGTGAGGGCGATGAAGCGGCTCGGGGGCGCCTCCTCGTCGTACCGGGTGGCGAGCGTGAGGTCCGCGCGCGGCCGTGGGCCAGGAATGACGCCGTGGAGGTGGAGGACGTCGTAGCTGCGGCCGACGAAGGCAGGGAGCCGCTGCGCCTCGATGAGCTCCACCTCATGGCCGAGCTCGCGGAGCGCCGGGACCAGCCACGCCGTGTTGGCGGCCACGGCCGAGAGGAAGGGGTTGCGGCTGCGCAGGTCAGCGACGTGGGCGATGCGGAGCGCCATCGCAGGAACCTCCTCCGGTCTTAGCACTCTCGCCTCCCGAGTGCTAATGTACGCCGGCCAGGGCGGCCGTCAAGCGGGCCGCCCCGTCGTCGGGGCGGCCCGCTGGCAGGGAGGCAGCGGTTAGACCTCGCGGAATTCGCCTTCGACGGTGCCCTCGTCGGACGAGGAGCTCGTCGCACCGGCCTCGGCGCCGGCAGCGGCGCCCGCCCGCCCGTAGACCGCCGCGCCAATGCGCTGCATGGACTGGGAGAGGGCATCGAGCGCGCGGCGGATGGTCTCGCGGTCGTCGCCTTCGATTGCCGAGCGGACGGTCTTGACCCGCTCCTCGACCTCGGCGCGAAGGGCCGCGTCGATCTTGTCGCCATGCTCGCGCAACGTGCGCTCCGCCTGGTAGGCGGTCGAATCGGCGAGGTTCTTCAGCTCGACCAGCTCGCGCTTGCGGCGGTCCTCCTCGGCGTACAGCTCCGCTTCGCGCTGCATGCGCTCGATCTCCTCCTTCGTAAGGCCGGAGGAGGGCTGGATGGTGATGTGCTGTTCGCGGCCCGTGCCTTTGTCCTTGGCCGAGACGTGGACGATGCCGTTGGCGTCGATGTCGAAGGTGACCTCGATCTGGGGAACGCCCCGCGGCGCGGGGAGAATGCCGTCGAGGATGAAACGGCCGAGCGACTTGTTGTCGGCTGCCATCGGCCGCTCCCCCTGGAGGACATGGATCTCCACGCTCGTCTGGTTGTCGGCGGCCGTGCTGAAGATCTGGCTCTTGGAGGTGGGGATGGTGGTGTTGCGCGGGATGATCGGCGTCATCACGCCACCAAGCGTCTCGATGCCGAGGGTGAGCGGCGTGACATCGAGGAGGAGGACGTCCTTCACCTCCCCCTTCAGCACGCCGGCCTGGATGGCGGCGCCGACGGCGACCACCTCATCGGGATTGACGCCCTTGTGCGGCTCCTTGCCGAAGAATTCGGCCACCAGGCGCTGGATGGCGGGCATCCGCGTCTGACCGCCGACGAGCACGACCTCGTCGATGTCGCTCGGCTTCAGCTTCGCATCTTCGAGAGCGCGTCGTACGGGCTCGAGGGTCCGCTCGATGAGGTCCGCACAGAGCTGTTCGAGCTTGGCACGGGTGAGCACCATGTTCAGGTGCTTCGGACCCGAGGCATCAGCCGTGATGAAGGGGAGGTTGATCTCCGTCTGCTGGACGGTGGAGAGCTCGATCTTCGCCTTTTCCGCCTCGGACTTCAGCCGCTGCAGGGCCTGGCGATCGTTGCGAAGGTCGATGCCCTCCTGCTTCTTGAACTCTTCGATGAGCCAGTCGATGATCCGCTGGTCGAAGTCATCGCCACCCAGGTGGGTATCGCCGTTGGTGGCGATGACCTGGAAGGTGCCGTCGCCGATCTCGAGGATGGAGATGTCGAAAGTGCCGCCGCCGAGGTCGTAGACGGCGATCCGCTCGTCCTTCTTCTTGTCGAGGCCGTAGGCGAGCGAGGCGGCGGTCGGCTCGTTGATGATGCGGAGCACTTCCAAGCCGGCGATCTTGCCCGCGTCCTTGGTCGCCTGGCGCTGGGCGTCGTTGAAGTAGGCCGGCACGGTGATGACCGCCTCGGTGATCTTCTCCCCCAGGTACGCCTCGGCGTCGGCCTTCAGCTTCTGGAGGATCATGGCGCTGATCTCCTGGGGGCTGTATTCGCGCCCGCCCATCACGACCCGGCAGTCGCCGTTCGGCGCGGGTACGACCTTGTAGGGAACGAGCTTCATGGTGCGCTGCACTTCGGGGTCGTTGAACTTGCGCCCCATGAAGCGCTTGATGCTGAAGATGGTGTTCTCCGGATTGGTAATCGCCTGGCGCTTGGCTACCTGACCGACCAGTCGCTCGCCGGTCTTGGTGATGGCGACCACCGAAGGCGTCGTCCGGCCGCCTTCGGCGTTCGGGATGACGACCGGTTCGCCTCCCTCCATCACCGCCATGCAGCTGTTCGTGGTGCCAAGGTCAATACCGAGTACCTTCCCCATTCTTCATCCTCCTCGGGTTGCGTTCAGTTCGTTTCTTCGGGCGCGGAGCCTCCGGGAGGCTGGCCGTTCCCGACGATGACGAGGGCCGGGCGCAGGACCTTATCGCCCAGCCGATATCCCTTCTGTAACACGTGGACGACCTTCCCCTCCTCGCCGGGCTCCTGGGCCACGGCCTCGTGGATGGTGGGGTCGAAGGCCTCCCCTGCAGCGGCGATCTCGGTCACGCCCATCGATTCGAGCAGGGCCTTGAACTTGCGGTGGATGGCGATAATGCCCTGCACCCAGCTCAGCCCCGCGAGGTGGGCATCGACGCTCTCCACGGCGCGGTCGAGGTCATCGAAGACGGGGAGGAGGTTGATGGCGAGGGCAGCGTTGGCAAGCTTCGCCGCCTCCGAGCGCTCCTGCTCCACGCGCCGCTTGTAGTTGATGAAGTCGGCGGCGCTCCGCTGCCAGTTCCGGAAGTACGTCTCGGCGCGCTCTCGCTCGGCGGCGAGCTGTTCTTCGAGGGACAGCTCGCGCTCCTCCGTCTCGGGCCTGCCTTCGCCCGGGCCATTCCCCTCGGGAGGAGGGGTCGTTTCGTTCGCGACCAGTTCGTCGTCGCGCTGCGCGGTCATACGTCAATCACCCCCGTAGAAGGTGCGGATGAGCTGGGTAAGGACGTCGCGGATGTAGCGCACGTGAGCGACGGTATCGGCGTACGCCATGCGCGTCGGTCCGAGCACGCCGACGATGCCCGCGACACCGCCCTCCACGCCGTAGCGCGCCAGAACGAAACTCATCTCCTGGTAGGGGCCCTCGCGGTTTTCGTCGCCGATGACAACGGCCACGCTTTCGGGGGCCAAGCTCTCCACCGGGAGGGCCCTCCGCAGCTCCCGCCCTTCGACGGCCGCCAGGGTGTCCAGCACGCGGTCGGAGTCCTCGAACTCCGGCTGGCGAAGCATCTCGCGGACGCCTTCGACGACGATGTCATCGAGGCCTTCCCGTTCGAGGCTGCGGAGAAGGTCGGTGAGCTCAGCCAGGACCGCCGCTTCCACCGAGAGCTGGTCGCCAGGGCGGACCTGGGGAGCGGGGATCTCGTGCCAGCGGCGCCCGCGAAGCTCGACGTTCAGCCGGTTCGCCAGAAGGGTGAGGCTTTCCTGGTCCACCGACTCGTCGAACTCGATGACGCGCTGGTGGACGGCGGCGTCGGCGGTAACCACCACCAGCAGGGCGCGCCGTTCGCCCAGCTCGACGAGCTGCATGTTCTTGAAGAAGACCTCGCGGAGCCGGGGCTCGGTGACGAGGGCGGTGTTGCCCAGGGCGCGGGCGAGCACCGTCGCGGCGAGGCTCGTCCACTCTTCGATACGGCGCGCTGCCTGATGGAACTGGTGGAGGATGCGCGCGCGCTCCTCCGCCGAGAGCGGCTTCTCGCGCATCAACGAACCCACGTAGTAGCGGTAGCCGCGGTTACTAGGGATGCGGCCCGCTGAGGTGTGGGGATGCGTGATGAAGCCCTCGATCTCCAGCGCCTGCATCTCGTTCCGGACGGTAGCGCTGGAGAGCGGCAGATTATGCCGCTGCACCAGCGCCTGCGAGCCCACCGGCTGGGCGCTGTCGACGTAGTCGTCGATGATGAGAGCCAGGATCCGAGCGCGCCGCTCTGATAACACCATTATCAAGTCCTCGACCAGATCTTAGCACTCAATCACGCGGAGTGCTAAGCCCTGCTCCGAGCGTACCCTAGGCCGCCGACCCCAGGCAAGCGGACCGGCCCTGGCGGCAGCCCCCGTGGGCGTGCCAGAATTCCGTTCAGCTCCTCCAGGAGGTTCGGGGATGCCGACCGTGCTTTCGGCCGGGGTTCCGATTCGCTTCGTGGACGAGGGCACAGGACCGGCTATCGTGCTCGTCCACGGCTTTGCGAGCAGCCTCACGGGAAACTGGCGGGCCACCGGCGTGATCGCCGCGCTGGTCGGGGCCGGGCGCAGGGTGGTGGCGCTCGACTGCCGCGGCCACGGCGAGAGCGGCAAACCGCACGACCCCGCAGCCTACGCCGGAACGGCGATGGCCGACGACGTCATCGCCGTTCTCGACCACCTCGCCATTCCGGAAGCCGACATCATGGGGTACTCGATGGGCGGCTTCCTCACCGCCTCCCTCCTGGTTCGGCACCCGAGCCGGTTCCGCAGCGCCATCCTCGCTGGCGTCGGCGACATGGTGAACCAAGGAGGCCCCGACCCCGAGCGCGGTGAGCGGATCGCCGAGGCGCTGCTCGCCCCATCGGCCGAGGCCGTGACAGACCCCGTAGCCCGCACCTTCCGCCGCTTCGCCGAGCGGAACGGCAACGACCTGGTAGCCCTCGCGGCTCTGCAGCGGGCAGAACGGTTCCGCTACGACCCCGCGCGGTTGGCCGACGTGCGTATCCCCGTGATGGTGTTGGTGGGCCGCGAGGACGCCCTCGCCCAAACGGCCGACCGTTTGGCGGCCCGCCTGCCCAACGCCCGCCTCCGCACCGTGCCCGGCGACCACCTCACGGCCGTGAACGCCGACTTCATCCGAGAGGTCCTCGCTTTCCTCGACGAGGTCTCCCCGGTCGCACGACCCTAGGTTTCCGCTTGCGCAGGATGGCATACCTCTTGTAAGCTGCTAACGAACGATAAGCAGCAAGGAGGAGATGCCCCGATGTGGAAGCTCGACAAGGCGCACACGAACGCCGCCTTCGCAGTCAAGCACATGCTCGTGACCACTGTCCGCGGCCGCTTCACGAACGTCGACGCGGAGGTGGAGATCGACGAGAAGGACCTCACGAAGTCGCGTGCGACGGTGACCATCGATGTCGCCTCCATCGATACCGGCGAACCGCAGCGCGATGCCCATCTGCGTTCGGCCGACTTCTTCGATGTCGAGAAGTACCCGAAGATGACGTTCGTCACGCGCAGCATCGAGCGGGTGGGCGAGGGGAAGTATCGGATTACCGGCGACCTCACCATCAAGGACGTCACGAAGCCCGTCACCTTCGAAGCCGAGGTCGCGGGTCCGGCGAAGAACCCTTGGGGTATGGAAGTGATCGGCATCGCGGCCGAGGCCAAGGTGAACCGAAAGGACTGGGGGCTCACCTGGAACGCGCCCCTCGAATTCGGCGGTTGGCTCATCGGCGACGAGGTGAGGCTGAACTTCGACGCTGAGCTCGTGAAGCAGCCGGCGGAGGTCGCCGCGGGCAATTGACCCGAGCGCTTCACGTACGGCGCCACGCGGACGACGGCACCGGGGCCCCGAAAGGGGCCCCTTCTCCATTGGCCCGCGAGCGGGGAACGCCTTCTCGCCGGCAGCAGCGGTCCACCTGGCGACGCTAACGTGGGCGGTTCGCGCCCGATACGCCGACGAAGAGCGCTACCCCCAGCTTGGCGCGCAACCCATCGTCGCATCCCCAGGCTGTGGGACGTCGCCGCCATCCTCGAGGCGAAGCACCGCGCCTTCTACACCGACCCGCCTCCTCCGATGGGCTCGCGGATTCTGAAGGCGGCACTCGATTGCGGTGACCCGATTTCGGCTGGCGTCGCGGAAGGGCCGACGAACGACCGGCTGGGGAGAAGAGCCCGGCCCCGTCGTCCCCGATGTGCTGGAGCGACGAGTGCGGGCCGCCGCGCCGCCAGCCGTCCGCAACGTGCGGGCTGCCGACCTCGAACGATGGTGTTGGGCGAAGGACTCCGCCGGCCTTCGGGCACGGCGGTACTCTCCCACGGTCAGGAGGTGACGCCCATCGTCCGTGACCGGCTGGGGAGCTTCACTCCTTCCGTGTCGGAAGTCTCCGTGTCGGAGCCCCGACGGCCGCCAGCCTGAGGTCTCCTAACCCGCGGATTCTCCCCCCGATGCGCCCGCGCGCTTCCGGGCGATGTACTGCTCGACGTCGAGGAGTCGGTCCGGCCCCGCGCGGCGGATGACGCCGAGCAGCTCGTCCATCGTTTTCACCTCCTCCACCTGCTCCTCGACGAACCAGCGGAGGAATTCTTCGGTGCTGTGGTCGCGTTCCTCCCGCGCGAGGTCCACGAGCCGGTGGATCTGGCGGGTGACCTCGAGCTCCCAGTCGAGAGCCTGCTGCACAGCCGCCTCAGCGGAGGGGAAGGTCGCTGGCGGCGCGGGAATGGTAGGCACCCGGACGTGAGCGCCGGCATCGAGGATGTAGCGGAAGAACTTGATCGCGTGCTCCCGCTCTTCGTCGGACTGGTGAGCGAAGAACTCCGAGAGCTCCGGGAGCGATTCCCGGTCGAAGTAGCCGGCGATGTTGAGGTACTGGTTCGAGGCCGCCAGCTCGCGGCCGAGGTGTTCATTCAGCTCCTTCTCCATCCGTTCGCTGATGAGCACGAGCGACCCCCTCTCTGCGGTCGCGCCGGCGCGACGCCCGGCGCGGCTCCACCCATCGTACCGTCAGGCCGCGTCGGCCGTCACCGCTCCGTGCCGGTCGACCCCTCACTGCTCCACGGGGGTATCGGTCCTGTTCCCCCACTCAGCCCACGAGCCGTCGTAGAGCCGGTTCCCCTGGCCGTAGCCGATGAGCTTCAGCGTGAACAGGGTGTGGGCCGCGCGCACTCCGGTCTGGCAGTAGGTAACGATGGTGGAGTCCTTCTTGATGCCAGCCTTCTCGAAGAGGGCGCGGAGTTCGGCCGCCGGCTTCCACACCTTCGGGTCGCTCTCCGTCAACGAGAGCGTCCAGTCGACGTTGATGGCGTTGGGGATGTGTCCCCCGCGGGCAGCCCGCACGTCGGCTCCCACGTACTCGGCCTGCGAGCGAACATCGAGGAGCACGACCTCGCTGTTCGGGTCGGAGGAGTACTCCTTCACCTGCTCGATGCTGCAGATGAGGTTCGGGTCGGGCTTCGGCGTGAAGACGGCGGGGGTGACCGTGGGGACCTCCTTCGTGACGGGCCGGCCCTCCTTCTCCCATTTCGCCCAACCACCGTTGACGATGCGAACGCGCTCGTGCCCGTAGTAGTTCAGCACCCACCAGAGGCGCGCTGCCCAGAGGCCGGTCCCCTCGTCGTAGATGATCACCTCGGTATCGGGGCCGACGCCCAGCTCTCCCATCTTCTGGGCGAAGAGCTCCTCGCGGACGACGTGGAGCTTATCGTCGGGGTCCTTCAGCAGGGTTCGGTCGTACCAAACGGCGCCGGGGAGGTGTCCGGCGTCGTACGCCTGACGCTCGCGAATGTCGATGATACGGATGTCGCTCCGACCGAGCTGGCCAGCGAGCCAGTCCGTCTCGGCGAGCAGCTCCGGATGGGCGTACCCTTCGGGTTCGGCTACGGCGGTTTGCTGTTCGCCTGACGGAGCAGCGGGTGAAGGTGCCTCGTCATCGTCCCCGCCGCAAGCCGCCAGGGCGAACGACAGAGCAGCCAGGAGCACGACGATGGCGCCCAACGATCGCTTCGCCTTCGGAAGCGCGGATACAAACACGGCCATCCTCCTTCGGGTTAGCTTGCAGTGAGCTCCGCAGCGCGCCGGGAGATCTCCTCCAGCGCCTTGCGCGTGTCGATGGGGGCCTCGGCCTTAACGAGCCGGATACGCCAGAGGCCCTTGCCGACGACTTCGATGGTCGATTGGTAGCCGAGCTTCGCGCCCTCCCAGGGAACGGTGGAGAGGGCAGGGGCGTGGTCGGTGAGGACTTCGAGGGTCTCACCGGGAGGAAGCTTCTGTAGTGCCTGGCGTGCCTTCATGGCGGGGTACGGGCACATCTCCCCGCGGACGTCGAGTTCCACCATCTCGATACACCTCCTTCCTCGGTGCTCCTTCGGGTCCGGCTAGGGCAGGCGTTTGATGAGGGCCACGCCGACGGCCGCTCCGAGGAGCAGGCCCGCGCCGAACACCCAGCCGGCCACCGCCAGCGACGGGATGGAGGAGAAGAACGCCCCGATGGTGCAGCCGATGGCGATCACCGAGGCGTACCCCATGAGCAGCCCGCCGACGGCGGCCTGCGCGAATCGCGAAGGGTTACGGGGCCACCGCAAGCGGAACTCGCCGGAAAGCCAGGAGGCGCCGAAGGCGCCCATGACGAGCCCCAACACGGTGGCACCGCGAACGGTCATCCAGCCGCCGGACCCCGGCGTGCAGCCCGCGAGCAAATCGGACCCCTTCAGCGGGAGAGCGGACCGACCGAACCAACCGGCGACGTTGTCGGCCCACAGCGAGAGACCCCCGGTCACGCCGAGCGGGACCTGGTAGGCCAGGGCGATGATCGAGACCACGGCGAGGGCGATGGCTCCCGTGCGGTAGCTCCAGCCCTGGGGCGACATCACCGCCTGCCAGGCGCGCTCCAGATGTTCCCGCACGCCCATGGGCGGCAGCGGGGTGGGCGGCGGCACTGCTGGCATACGGGGCGAACGCGACTCCCACCAGAGGACTGCCAGATAGGCGATCCCGAGTCCGGCCAGGACGACGAGGACCGAGGGGACGAATCCGAGCTCGGCGGGGAGCCAGAGCGCGCTGCGTTCACGGATGTCGTTGTCGTACCACCAGGCCCACGTATGGTTGGCGAGCTCGAGGCCGGCGAGTATGCCGCCCATCGCCACCCAGGAGGCGAGGTACCCCTCGCCCATACGCCACAGAGAGCCGGAGACGCAGCCGCCGGCGAGCACCATCCCCACCCCGAAGGCGATCCCGCCGACGATGGTTGCGATGCCCACGGGTTGGATATGGGGCCCGTTCGGGTTTACGCCGAACGACGGGTCGGGAACGAGGCGTGCCTCGAGGGCGGCGAAGCCGACCGTCGCGACCGCCAGTCCAGTGAGGATTGCCCTCAGGAGACGCCCGTCACCGAGGAGAATGAGGTCGCGAAAGGCGCCGGCGAAGCAGAGCCGGCTGCGCTGGAGGATGACGCCGAAAGCGATTCCGATGAGCCAGTAGGCGCCGAAGGCGAAGGATTCGGCGTCGAGGAGGGCCCAGCCGACGACCACGCCGACGCCCCACAGCAACGCCCGAAGGGCAGCCGGGGGAATAGTCGGGCGCTTCAGGGCCTCGGCGACGGTTGCCACGGAGTAAAGTTTATGAAGTCGCGTGACAATCTCGCCAGTAGCTCGGCTGGCGCGGCTGGAGGGATTCGAACCCCCGCCACCTGGTTCCGAAGACCAGTGCTCTGTCCGCTGAGCTACAGCCGCGCCCTTGAGTCAGTATACCGGCCCTCAGCCTAGCGCCCCCTCGGCAGCGAAGGCTGCGATTTCGTCGTCGGTGAGGCCGGCCTCGCGCAGCACCTCCGCCGTGTGGGCTCCCGGCTCCGGACTCGGCCCGCGCACCCCGACGTCCGCTCCCCAGAGGCGGAACGGGACGCCCACGGTGCGGAAGACACCGGCCGGGTGCTCGACTTCCGGGAAGGCGCCAAGCGCCTCGAGGCTCGGGTCCCCGACCACATCCGGCAGCTCTACCATGGGCGCCCAGATCAACCCGTGCCGGTCGAGCCGCTCCGCCCACTCCGCCAGCGTCCGGCGGCGGAACTCCGCCTCGATCATCGCGGCGAGCTCGGCGCCACGCTCCTGGCGCAGCTTCATGGTTGCGTAGCGGGCGTCGGCCGCCCAGTCGGGACGCTCGAGAGCCGCGCAGAGCTTCGGCCAGTAGGGGTCGGGCGTCATGTGGACGAGCATGATCCAGCGGCCGTCGGCGGTCGGATACGTGTTGAAGAGCGGGTTGGCAGGGGCGGTTCGGTCGAAGCGGGAGGGTTGTTGGCCGTCGATGAGCGTCCGCGCGACGTCGCTCGCGATGGTGTAGACGCCCGTCTGCTGCAGCGATACCTCCACGACCGTCCCGCGCCCGGTGCGGTCGCGAAGGCGCAAGGCGGCCAGGATGGCCGCCAGGGCGTTCATGGCGGTGGTGTGATCCCCCTGGGCGATGCGCGAGATGACTGGCGGGCCCTCGCGATGGCCGATGAGCCCCATGATTCCGGCCCGCGCCCAGAAGGCGGCGAAGTCGAATCCCGGCCGTCCGGCCTCCGGGCCACTGAGGCCGTAACCGGTGATGGAGCACACCACCAGGCGTGGATACGCAGCGAGCAGCTCGGCCGGCGCAAGGCCGTAGCGCTCCAGCCGCGGGCCGAGGAGGTTCGTCAGGAAGACGTCCGCGCCCGCCAACAATCGACGGAGAAGCTGCTGGCCGGCGGGGGCGCGGAGGTTGATGGTGACGGAGCGTTTGCCGCGGTTCTCCAGCTCGAAGAGGAAGTTCACCTTGTACGTCCCCTCGGCGTCGACAGGCACGACGCCGCGCATCACCTCGCCACCCGGAGGCTCCACCTTGATGACGTCCGCCCCGAGGTCGCGGAGGAGGGCGCCGACGGCCGGGGCGGCCACGTAGTTCGCCGCTTCGATGACGCGGATCCCTTCGAGCGGTGCAGGAGCCTGGAATTCGGGGGACATCGCGGCCCATGGTACGGGGGCGGCTGGCGCAGGCTCCAGGGCGCCGTACGATGGCGGCGTGAGCGTCATCGACCGCCGGCGGGCGGGCATCCTCCTCCACATCAGCTCGCTTCCCGGTCCGTGGGGAACCGGCGACCTCGGGTCCGAGGCGGAACGCTTCCTGCGGTTCCTCGCCGCCGCCGGCGCGACCCTCTGGCAGATGCTCCCGGTCGGGCCTCCCGGCTTCGCCGACTCGCCCTACCAGGCACGTTCGTCGTTCGCCGGCAATCCGCTCTTCGTGCCGCTGGAGCTCCTCGCCGAACGTGGCCTCCTCCGTCGGGAGGAGCTACCCGAGCCCTTCGCGGACGATGGGTACGCCGACTTCCCGGCAGCGGCGCGGGCGCGCTTCGTGGCGCTGCGGCGGGCGTTCGAACGGTGGCAGCCCGACGAGGGCTTCGCGGCCTTCCGGGCCGCGACAGCGAGGTGGTTGCCGGAGTACGCCCTCTTCGCCGCGCTCCACGATGCCTTCGGTCGGCCGTGGTGGGAGTGGCCCCTAGAGCTGGTGCGGCGCGAGCCCGCAGCCCTCGCCGATGCACGCCGGAAGTTCGCCGCGGAGATCGGCTTCCACGAAGCCGTGCAGTGGTGGTTCTGGCAGCGATGGGACTATCTCCGTCAGGCCGCTCGACGCCTCGGCATCCTCCTCATCGGCGACGTCCCGTTCTACCCCGCGCTCGACAGCGCCGACGTGTGGGCCCACCAGGAGCTGTTCTGCCTCGACGAACGCGGTCGGCCGACGGAGGTCGCCGGCGTGCCTCCCGACGCCTTTTCGGCAACCGGTCAGCGCTGGGGGAACCCCGTCTACCGCTGGGAGTCGCACCGCAGCCAGGGGTTCGGATGGTGGGTCGAGCGGCTCGCGTGGAGCGTGCGGGCCTTCGACGCAGTCCGCATCGACCACTTCCGCGGCTTTGCGGCGGCATGGCACATCCCAGCGTCGGCTCCTACCGCCATCGAGGGGCGTTGGGTGCCGGGGCCTGGACTGGCGTTCTTCGACCGGGTCAGGGAAGCGCTCGGCGGCTTGCCGTTTATCCTCGAGGACCTGGGGCTCATCACCGAAGACGTGCACGCCCTGCGGCGAGCGACCGGCTGCCCAGGGATGGCGGTGCTCCAGTTCGCGTTCGACGGCAGCGCGGAGAATCCCTACCTGCCGCACAACCTCGAGCGGAATACCGTCATCTACCCCGGCACGCACGACAACGACACGGCGGTCGGTTGGTGGGCGGGCCTCGAGGTGGCGACGAGGGCGCGGGTGCGCCGATACCTGGGCTGCGAGGTCCGGGACCCGGCCGAAGCGCTTGCCCGTCTGGCTCTCAGCTCGGTGGCGGGATGGGCCCTCATCCCGATGCAGGACGTGCTGCGGCTAGGGAGCGACGCGCGAATGAACACGCCTGCCCGGCTCGAAGGGAACTGGCGCTGGAGGGCGAGGAGGGAGCAGATGGAGAGCGGCTGGGAGGGGTGGTTCCGAGAGCTCGCCGAACCCTTCGGCCGGGTTCCCGAGGGCCGTGGCGCGCCCGGCTGACGTATCCTTCGGCCATGGAGCCGACGTTCGCCGCCGCCGTCCGAATCGCCCGCGAGCTCCTCGAGGAGTTCGCGGAAACCGTGCGCTCGCTGCCGGCCGAGGCGCTGGACTGGCGCCCCGCGCCGGGCGCGAGCTCCGTGGCCCAGCTAGCCGCCCACGTCGCCAGTTCGACGCCGTTCTGGTTCGCCGCCGCCGTCGGCGAACGGCGGGACATCATCGGCTATCGCCGCGGCGAACGGGAACGCGCCTTCGAAACGGCCGGTGTGGCTGCGGACGAGCTCTCCGAGAGGCTTCACGCTGCTGTCCAGGAGCTGGAGCGCTTGGCTGCGCAGGGTCAGCCGCACCACCTCCGCCGCGTCATCGAGTGGGCGGACGACGACGGCACGGCGCCGGCGCTGACGGGCGCAGAGGCGCTCTTCCGGGCGGTGTCGCACCTCCGGGAGCACCTGGGGCACGCCCAGCTCACGCGAGACGTGTGGAACGCAGGGGGCGTCGGGGCATGACCTCGCCGTGGATGAAGCGGGCGCTGGACGCGGCGGCGGCGGCCAGGGGGTTCACCAGTCCCAACCCGTGGGTCGGGGCGGTCCTCGTGCGCGACGGGAAGCTCCTGGCCGTCGGGGCGACGGCGCCCCCTGGGGGTCCGCATGCCGAAGCGGCGGCGCTCGCCCTGGCGCCCGGCGAAGGGGCCGACCTGTACATCACTTTGGAGCCGTGCGTGCCCTTTCCAGGAAAGCGAACGCCCTCCTGTGCGGAGCGCATCGCGGCATCGGGCGTCCGCCGCGTGGTGGTGGCCATGCCGGACCCTGACCCCCACGTGGCCGGGAGGGGGATTGCGCTCATGCGGCAGGCGGGGATCGCGGTCGAAGTGGGAGACGGCCAGGCGGAAGCGGTGGAGCTGCTGCGGCCGTACATCAAGCACCGACAGACGGGTATGCCGTACGTCATCCTCAAGTTCGCGGCGAGCCTCGACGGTCGGATCGCCGCCGCCAGCGGGGATGCCCGGTGGATCACGGGCGAAGCCGCGCGGGAGGCCGCCCATCGCCAGCGGGCGTGGGTCGACGCCGTGATGGTGGGAGCCGGAACGGTGCTGGCCGATGACCCGGAGCTGACGGCGCGCCCCGGAGGCGCGCCGTGCGAGCGACAGCCGCTCCGCCTCGTCATCGACGCCCGAGGCAACGTGCCGCCCGGAGCGAGGGTCTTCGCCGCCCCCGGCCGTGCCATGGTGGCGACGACGGTCCGCTCTTCGGCCGCGTGGCGGCAGTCGCTGGAGGAAGCCGGCGTCGAAGTGTTCGTCTGCCCCGAGGACGGTGAGGGGGAGGTCGACCTCCGCGCGCTTCTCCGAGCGCTGGGCGAGCGAGGCGTGCTCTCGGTCTGGGCCGAAGGGGGCGCACGGCTGCTCGGCTCGCTCGTGAGCGGGGAGCTGGCCGATGAGCTCTGGGCGTTCGTGGCGCCGATCCTCATCGGGGAGCGAGGCGTTCCAGCCGTCGCCTGGCCCGGAGTTGCCAAGGTGAGCGAGGCACCGCGTCTCCGAGCCGTCCGGGTCGAGCGGTTCGGCGACGACGTGCTCGTCCGGGGAGCGTTCGGCCCCTGGGAGCCGAAGCTCCCCGAGGTCTGAATTCGGCGGCCCGCCAAGCGTGTACCATAGGGCGAAACAAACGGGGGGCACCATGGCTCGGTACTGGGTCGTCGTGGGTGGGCCGGAGATCTTCGCGAAAACCCGAGAGCTCGGCTTCACGGTTCACGGCTTCAAGAGCACCCGGAGGGGGATGGTGCAGCGCATTCAGCCGGGGGACATGCTGGCGTTCTACATCACGGGGAAGAAGCAGTTCGCCGGGACGGCGCGGGTGACGGGGCCGATGTTCGAAGATGCCACCCCGGTGTGGCAGAGTGCCAAGAAGCCGGACGAGCGTTACCCGTACCGCGTTCCCATCGAGGCGGACATCATCCTGCCCGAGGAGGCCTGGGTGGACGCGGAGCCCCTCCATGACCGCTTCCGGTGGACGCAGCGGTGGCCTCGCGAGCACTGGACGCTGGCCTACCAGGGGAACCTGCACGAGATTCCCGAGGAGGACTTCGCGCTGCTTCGGGCAGAGCTCGCCGCTGCGTTGGCTCGCGCGGAGGCGGGACGGACCCGTTGAGGATTGTGCGAACTATCACACGCTGGTAGTATCCGCGCGAGCGATGGGCAGGAGGTGGGGAAACCCATGTTCGAGTTTCCGAAGTGCCGCAAGTGTAACGCGGGAGACTTGGTGCCGTTTTCGGACTTCGGAAGCCATGGTGCTCCGATTCAATTCAAGGCTTGGGCATGCACCAATCCCGCGTGCGGCTACAACATGAAGATCCGGAACGGGGAGCTCTTCATCGACGAGCCGATCAACGACGGGCAGTATTACGCGGCGCGCGGGCGGTGAGGAGCGGGCGCGAGCCCGGCGTTTGTGATAGCATGCGCAAGTGATGACAGCGACGCCCGCGAACCGCTTCTACCGTCCCCAGCCGTTCGCAGCGGACACGGCCATCGACGAGGAGCTGCAGCAGAACATCCTGGTGACGAGCGTCGACCAGGTGCTGAACTGGGCGCGGCGCTCCTCGCTCTGGCCGGCGATGTTCGGCCTCGCGTGCTGCGCGATGGAGATGATCGCGACGGCGACGCCGCGGTACGACATCGCGCGCTTTGGGGCGGAGATCTTCCGCGCCTCCCCGCGACAGGCCGACCTGCTCATCGTCCCCGGCACGGTGACCTGGAAGATGGCGCCCGCTGTGCGGCGCATCTGGCTCCAGATGCCGGAGCCGAAGTGGGCGATCGCCATGGGCGGGTGCGCCACCATGGGCGGGCCGTTCGCCTACGCCTACAGCGTCACCCCGGGCGTGAACACGCTCATCCCCGTGGACGTCTACGTACCCGGCTGCCCGCCGCGGCCGGAGTCGCTGCTCACCGGGCTGATGCTCCTTCAGGACAAGATCCGTCACGACACCATCGGCAAGGGGTGGAAGCGGAGGGACGTGGAGCCGCAGTTCCACCGCTATCTGCCCGAGGGCGATCCCATCCGCAAAGAGCTGGAGTCGCTCTGGCCGCCCTACATCGATTACGACAAGCCTCCGACCGGCGGCGCGTTCGGCGACGAAGCGAAGCGGTAGCCGGAGAGGCGCCCCGATACGCCTCCGTCGGGCGCGGGGCTCGTCCCACGCCCGCAACACATCGCGACCGAGGAGATCCGATGGCAAAGGCACGCTGGGAGGAGATCGAGGCCCTGGTGAAGCCGTACTTCGACGCCGGCTTTACCCCCGACCGGAACGACCTGGTCGAGCTCGCCTACCGGGAGAACGCAAGCGATGACATCGTCGATGCGTTCGACTCCCTCGGAGGGAAGCCCATCCCCTCCCTCGACGACCTGCGCCGCCAGCTCGAGGCGAACGGGGTCCTCGCCTGAGGGCTGCCTCTCGCGGTGAAGCGAGCCATCAGGGCCCGTGGCGCCCACCCGGTGCGCCGCGGCGCTCGGTCACGAACCGACGGATCGCCTCGTACGCGGCCCAGAGCTCGCGGTCTTCGTGCAGCGGTGAACGAGGCGGTGCGATGTGGTAGCCGCCGAAGGCGCGCACCACTTGGGGATGGTCGTCGATGACGAAATCCGGAGGGAACGGGACGCCGAGCTCTGCCAGGCGGGCGTGATGGTCGTAGAGCGGCTTCCAGAAGCAATCGAGGACGTACTCGTGGAGCTCGAACTGCCGCACGACCTCCCAGCGGGGCCCGTATCCGCTCCAGAGATACACTTCGTGTCCTTCGGCGCGCAGTAGCCCGAACACCTCGTGCACGCCCGGCCTGAGGCGAACGTCCCAGGTGATGATCGTGTCGTCGACGTCGAAGAAGATGCGCATCGGGCGCATGGTGCCCGATGCCGCCGAGCGCCTGCAACAACCGCTCAAGAGGCGGGCCCTTCCATGGTGGGGACGGGACCATACGGCCCACCATCCCCGGCCCGCACCGGCCGCTCAGTAGCCGAGCCGTTTCAGCTCTTCGTATCGGAACGCGGGGCGCTCCAGATACTCCTTCAGGCTCATCCCACGCTGGTCACGCGCCGAGAGGACCGGGTCGGAGTACGGCCACTGGACGCCGATATCGGGGTCGTTCCACGCCACCGTGCCTTCGGAGGAGGGCTCGTAGTAGCCGGTGCACTTGTACTGGACCTCGGCGACATCGGTGAGGGTGGCGAAGGCGTGCCCGAACCCGACGGGAACGTAGACCTGCCGCATGTTCTCGGCCGAGAGCTCCACCGCCACCCAACGCCCGAAGGTCGGCGAACCCACCCGCAGGTCCACGGCGACGTCGAAGATCGCTCCCACCGTGCAGCGGACGAGTTTCCCCATCGGCGCGGTCATGTCCTGGTAGTGGAAGCCGCGGAGCACCTTCTTCCCCGAGCGGGAGTGGTTGTCCTGGACGAACTCCCAGGGGATGCCGTGCTCGGCGAACCGCTTCTTGTGGTAGCTCTCGATGAAAAACCCGCGTTCGTCGCGGAAGTAGTCGGTATCGATGATGAGGACGCCTTCCAGTTCGGTGGGCGTGACCCGGATCTCCACGGCTACTCCTCGAGTGGCTCGAAGATATGGTGGGTCGCCTGATAGGCCGGCCGGATCGACTCGAGCAGCTCCATCCAGGTGATGTTGTAGAACTTCGGATGCCCGAAGGCTTCGGGTGGCCAATCGCCGAAGCGGGCGACGAGCTGCTCGACCGCATCGGCGGCGGTTGTGCGGAATTCGACCCCGAGGCGACGCCGCAGCTTCTCCCCTGAGCAACGGTAATTGCGGACGATCCGGGGAAGCGGCCCGTTTTCGATGCCGACCGGGCGACCGAGCCGTTCGAGGGCGGCCGCGACGGTCTGGGCGAGATCCCGGATGCGGTAGTTGTCCTGGACGACGTTGAAGATCTCCCCGCGGACGAGCTCGGAGGGAGCTTCGAGGCAGGCGATGTGGGCTTCGGCCAAATCGTCGATGCCGACAAGGGGCCGCCACATGTACCCGCCGCCGTGGAGGATGAGCTTGCCGCGAACCAGGGCATCCTTGACGAAGGAGTTCACCACCAAGTCGAACCGCATCCGCTCGCTGGGGCCGAAGACGGTCGCCTGTCGGAGGATGACCGGTTCGAAGCGGTCGTCGGCGAGCTCGAGGAGGCGCTCTTCGCCGTACCGTTTGGAGGTGGCGTAGGCGCCGCGCGGCTGGATTGCGGCGGTCTCGTCGAGGATTCGGCCGTCGTCGCAGATGCCGTCGTAGAGGGAGCAGCTGCTGCCGAAGACGAACCGCCGGATGCCCGCCTCCTTCGCCAACTTGGCGAGCGTTTCGGTGGCGATGGCGTTCATCTGCCAGTTGGCGTCGGGGCTGTACTCGGCGGTGGGGTCGTTGCTGAAGCCCGCGAGGTGGTCGATGGCATCGACGCCGTCGAGCACGCCCTCGGGCAGGCGGCGCACGTCGGCGTTCACCAGCTCGACGTTGGGATGGCCGGCGTAGTGGGGGAGCCCCCAGAACATCCGATCGAGGACGCGAACGCGGTGGCCGCGTTCGAGGAGCTTGGGCACCAGAACACTGCCCACGTACCCGGCACCGCCGGTCACGAGAATGCGCACGCCAGAACCTCCCGGTAGGACCCGGCCGACCGGCCGGACACTGACGGGGATCGTACCCGCCCTCCGGCCCACGGGATAGGCCCAACGCTAGGCGGGAATGTGGCCTTTCTCGCGCAGGTAGCGCTCGAGGCCGAGCCGCCAGTGGCGGAGCGGCGCCACCCGTTCCGAGCCGAGGACGCTGTATTTCGGTCGCACGACCGGGCCTCCGAACTCTTCGCTGGTGACGCGCCGGAAGTCGGGGCGAAGCCCGCACAGCTGGAAGATGGCCTCGGCGAAATCGGCCCAGCTGCACCCCTCCGCGGCGGCGAGGTGGACGACGCCGGTCATCCCCGATTCGACGAGCGGAAGGAGGCCCTCGGCGATCTCCGCCGTGTTCGTGGGCGCCGTGACCTGGTCGGCGACGACGCGGATGGGCTGTCCTTCCCGAGCCAGCCGCAGCATCGTTTCGACGAAGTTGCCGCCCTTGCCGGCCGAGCCGGCGAGACCGAACAGGCCCGAAACCCGCACGACGAGCGCGCCGGGATGGGCCTGGAGCACGAGGTCTTCCGTGGCGATCTTCGACGTGCCGTACACGTTGAGGGCGCGCCTCGCGTCCGACTCCACATAGGGCGCGCGTTTCGAGCCGTCGAAGACGTAGTCGGTGCTGAACTGGACGAGGGCCGCCCCGGCCTCGCGGGCAGCGAGGGCGACGTTCCGGCCGCCCACGGCATTGACCTCGAAGGTGCGGAGGGGTTCCTGCTCGCAGACAGGGAGGTTGTGGAAGGCGGTGGTGTTGACCACCACGTCGGGACGGGCGGAGGCCACGAGCCGCCGGACAGCTTCGGCATCGGTCACGTCGGCGTCGCTGCGGACGGCAGGGATGACCTCCACCTGTCCGGACCAGAGGCGCACGATATCGGAGCCGAGCTGCCCGGAGGCACCGAGAACGAGCACGCGCATGTGCCGATCGTACGGGGGCGGCTGGAAGGAGCCAGCGCTCCCTCGTCGCAGTGGACGCGAAGCCCCTCGAGGCCCCACGATGGTCGTATGGCCGACACCCCTGCCCTGACGGAGCGCCAACAGCGGGCGATCGCCCAAGCAGCCGCGACGAAGAACGCCCTGCTGGAGGCCCAGCAGCACCTGCAGCACGCCCTGGGGTTGCCCCAAACCGGACGGGAGCAGCGGTGGGCCGACCGCGTGGCCCGGGAGCTGGAAGCAGCTCGGAAGGCGCTCGACGCCCATAAGATGGAGGTTCGCGGACCGGGCGGGCTGTACGAGGAGCTGCGCTTCGACGCGCCCTGGCTCATTCCGCGGGTCGACCAGCTCGTGGCGCAGATGGACCGGGTCGAACGGGAGCTCGCAGACCTGGCGACGGAGGTCCGGCACGTCCAGGACGGGGACCTCCGCGGGCTGCACCATATCCGCCACGACGCCGAGCGGGCGCTGGCGATGCTTCGCGACCTTCTGGCAAGAGAGGGCGACTTGGTCTACGAGCGGTTCAACGAGCCGGCTGCGCTCGACTGAGGGTTAGGAGGTCTTTACGTTCGGAACCTGGTTCGACGCCAAGCGTCCATGCGGCAGATTGTAGGGGTCCTGGAGGGACGGTAGAGTAGGAGGCGGATCGTTCCTTCTTTCACGAAGTCAGGAGCCGAGTGGGTGGCCATCGTCGAACGGGGATGGAATGCAGCGTTGATGCGCCCCTTGGCCCGCATCCCCGGCTGGGCGTGGTTCGTGTTTGGCCTTCTCCTCGCTGTGGCGGCAACGGTCTGGCTGCAGCGACAAAGCGAGGCAGCCTCGCTCGGCTTCGTGTTCGTGTGCACCTTTGCGACGGTGCCGCCCCCTCGCTTCCCCGACGCCCTATTCACCGTGGTGGTGGAACCCATCCCGATGTATCTGCTGGGCGCAGCGGCGTTCTGGTACGTTCGCGCGTTCCGCTGGGCGCGGGAGCGGGGGTACGGCCGGCAGTTTCCGCGGTGGCGGTTAGCGGCCTTCCTCGGGGGCACGGCGCTCGTGCTCCTTTCGGTCTTCGGACCGGCGGCGGCCTATGACCACACCTTCCTCTCCGTTCACATGGTGCAGCACTTCCTGCTCATCACCTTGGCCCCTCCCCTGCTGCTGATGGGTGCCCCGATGACCCTCTTCCTGCTGCGGCTGGGACGCGACCGGCGGCACCGGCTTGCCTATCCACTCCTGCACTCGCGGCCGTTCCGAGCCTTTACCCACCCGCTGGTGGGGCTGGGGCTCTTCGCGCTCGTGCCCACCCTCTGGTACGTGACGCCCGCTTTCGACGCCTCCCTGGACCATCAGGCGCTCCACTACGGGGGGTATGCCCTCTTCCTCTTCGCAGGCGTCCACTACTGGTGGCCGATCGTCCCCGGCAATCCAACGCGCTGGAACCTCGCGTACCCCCTGCAGATGGCGTACCTGCTGGCGCTGGTGCCGATCCACGCCTTCCTGGGGCTGATGTTCTACCAACCGGACAACGTGTTGTACGAGCAGCTGGCGACCATCCCACGCTCGTGGGGGCCGTCTCCGTTGCTCGACCAGCAATTCGCGGGGGCATTCATGTTCGTAGTGGGCGAGGCACTCGGGCTGGCCGCGCTCATGGTCGTGGCGGTGCGTTGGGCCGCCGCCGAAGAGGCGAAGGGCCGGCGGTACGACCGCGAGACCGCGCGCCGGCGCGGCGCCTCGCCATCCGCCGCGCAAGGAAGGGGGAATCAGGGATGAGGAGCCGATGGATCGTTGCGGTCGCGGCCACACCGCTGCTCGCACTCGTGGTCGCGGCCTGCGGCGGAGGGAAGGCCGATGTCCCGGAGGGGGCGGTGGAGGTGGGCGGGACGCCCTCCGGCGGCCTCATGGGCGTGAAGATTCGGCCGCCATTGGTGAAGCCGGACGTCGTCCTGACCGACCAGGACGGCAAGCCGTTCGACCTTCGGAAGGAGACCGACGGCTACCTCACGCTGCTCTACGTGGGGTACACGCACTGTCCCGACATCTGCCCGACCCACATGGCCGACATCGCCTACGCCTTGAAGCAGGTACCGCCGGACGTTCGGGAGCGGGTGAAGGTGGTCTTCATCACCAGCGACCCGGACCGCGACACCCCCGACGTACTGAAGCAGTACCTGGGGTACTTCGACCCCACGTTCATCGGGTTGACGGCTGATAAGGAAACCATCGACCGGGTGCAACGGGCGTTGGGGATGAACCCCGCCGAGAAGCAGGACCTCGGCGGCGGCAACTACGCCGTCGCCCACGCGGCGTACGTCATCGCCTTCACGCCGCAGGACGACACGGCGTACACGGTCTACCCGTACGGGGTCACGCGCGACGCGTGGGTGAACGACATCATCGAACTCGTGAGGAAAGGGTATAGGGAATGAGTCGACGCTTCGTCCTCCGGCCGCTCGGCGCCCTCCTCGTCGTGGCCCTCGTGCCGCTCGCGCTTGCCGCCTGCGGGGGCGGCGACAGCGAGGGCAACGGCGACGAGAGTGAGGCCACGCCCACAGCTGCTGCGACCTACACCCTCGGCGACATCGTGATCGTCGGGCCGGCGGCGCGGGCGAACCCCAACCCGGTAAGCAGCGTCTACATGCACATCGAGAACCGGGGCAGCCAGGCGGACCGGCTCGTGGGTGTTGCCTGCCCCCTCGCCGGGATGGCCCAGATCCACGAGGTAGTGACGGAGGGCGGGCAGTCGAAGATGCAGGAGATGGCGCACGGCCTGGAGATTCCCCCGGGCGGTCACGTCGAACTGAAACCGGGCGGGTACCACATCATGCTCATGGACCTCGAACGGCCCCTCCAGGAGGGCGAGACGATCGAGGTGACGCTCCGGTTCGAGCGAGCGGGGGAGATCACCATCGCGGTACCCGTGCGTTCGTACGACACGGAGTCGACGGACAGCGGCATGGGCTCGGGCATGGGCTCTGGCATGAACCACTAGGACGAGGGGCATCATGGTGGCGCGGGGCGGGGCGACCATGCGGGCGGCGCCCGGAGCGCTGTCGGCGCCTCGTCTCGCGCCCCCTCTGGTGTGGCTCGGCCTCGTGCTGGCCCTGGCGGGGGCCGGCCTCGCGGGTTATCTGGCGGTCGAGAACCTCCAGGGCGAAGCGGGCGTGTGCACGCTCGTCCACGGCTGCGATACGGTGCAGAACAGCCGGTACGGGAAGATCTTCGGCGTCCCGGTTTCCGTCCCCGGGTTCGCCCTGTACGTAGCTCTGGCCGCCGGAGCCGCCGTGTGGCTCGCGGGACGGACTCCCGCCCGCGAGTGGGCCACGTTGGGGGGCTTCGCCGGCGCTCTCGGGGGTTTCGCCTTCTCGATGTACCTGACGGCCATCGAGGCCTTCGTACTGGAGGCATGGTGCATCTACTGCATCGTTTCCGCCGCATTGATGACCGCCCTCGCGGTCGTCTGGACGCTCGTGCTCACCCTTCAGCGGCGGGCAGCTCCGGCAGCTGCCGGGTAGAATCCCAGGGACACCACACCCCCAACACGAAGGAGTCGGTATGTCGCTCGAAGGTCGGGTAGCCCTCGTCACCGGGGGCGGCCGCGGGATCGGCCGCGCCATCGCCATCGGCCTGGCCCAGGACGGAGCGGATGTCGCCATCAACTACCGGCGGGACGAGCAGGCCGCGCTCGAGACGGTGGAGGAGATCCGGAAATTGGGGCGCAAGGCGAAGGCGTACGCCGCCTCGGTGGACGATTTCGAGGCCGATAAGCGGATGGTGGAGGCCATCCTGGAGGAGTTCGGGCCGATCTCCATCCTCGTGAACAACGCCGGTATCGCCAGCCGCGGGCTCTCGGTCGTCGATACGGACCCGTCGGAGGTGGTGCGGGTGGTCTCCACCCACGCGTTCGGAGCGCACTACCTCTGCAAGCTCGTGCTGCCTTCGATGCGGACCTGTCCCCGGGGAGACATCGTGATGATCTCGAGCGCGGCGACGAAGACGATGGCTGCCAACGGAGCACCGTACAACATGGCGAAAGCCGCCCTGGAGGCGCTGGCCCTCACGCTCTACAAGGAGGAACGCCAGTTCGGTATCCATGTGAACATCGTGGCACCGGGCCTGGTCGATACGGAGATGGGGCGGCGGCTCGCACGGGCCACCCAGGGCGTCCAGGATATCCATCAACTCGACCCGACGATGCCCTTCGGCCACGTCTGCTCGCCCGAAGAGGTTGCCGCCGTCGTCCGCTTCCTGGTGTCGGATGCTGCCAGCTACATCACTGGCGAGCGGATTTACGTCGATGGCGGCGGCAATATCTTCGCCTACGACCGGGCGCGCACGAGCTGAGGCATGCGGATGCCGAACAGAGAGGTCGCCGAGCAGTTCCGCGCGGTGGGGGAGGAGCTCGCGCGGCGCGGGCTCGTGACGACCCATGGGGGGAACCTGAGCGTCCGCACGGACGGCGGCTTCTGGATCACGGGGACGGGGAAGCGTCTCGGCTCGCTCACTGCCGCCGATCTGGCGTTCGTCGGCGACGACGGGACGGCTGCCGGGCCTGCACCGTCGAGCGATACGGCGATCCATGCGGCCGTCTATCGTGTGGCCGGTGCGGGGGCCGTCGCCCATGCCCATCCCGCGTGCGCGACGGCCTGGTCGCTCGCCGTCGACCCGTTCGTGCCCATCGACCACGAAGGGATCCTCATCCTCGGGGCAGTGCCAGTGGTTCCGCAGGACGAGGCGGTTGCCGAAACCGTCGCAGCAACGCTCCTGAGGCATCGGGCGGTGCTGGTGCGGGGGCACGGGGCGTACGCAGCCGGCGAGGACTTGTGGCAGGCCGCCCACTTCATCACAGCGCTCGAAGAGAGCGCCCGCATCGCCTGGTACCACAGGCTGCTGCAATGACGGCCGGCAAGGGCTACGCGCGCGGGTAGAGGAGGAGTTGGGTGCAGCGGAAGAGGGCAAGGGTTCGGCCCGCCGCATCACGGACCTCGGCGTCCCACACCTGGGTCGTGCGGCCGCCGTGGACCAGCCTCGCGGTGCACTCGATGACACCTTCGAGGACGGTGCCGAGGAAGTTCGTCTTCAGCTCGATGGTGGTGAAGCCGGTCGCCCCTTCGGGACGGGAGATGGTTGCGCCGTAACCGCAGCACGTATCGGCCAAGGCGACCACCGTCGCAGCATGGAGATACCCGTTCGGGGCAAGGTGGTGCGGCTGGAGGTCGATCCGCGCTTCCACGCGTCCCGGCTCGGCGGCGGTGACGCGCATGCCGAGAAGCCCCGGCAGGCGACCCATCGAGGCTTGGTTGAGCTCGTCGAGTAGCGGCTGGTCAGGGGTCGGTTGCTGCATGAAACTCACCCTACCCGCCGGTGGATATTCCGGCAACCCGAGGGGTAGAGTCGGGGAGGATGCCCGCCCCACACCTCGAGACCCCGCTGCTCGATGCCCATGTCCATCTCTTTCCGCCGGAGCAGCGTGTCGAGCGCTTCGCGCTTGCGGGAGCGGACCAGGCGTTCGCGGAGCTGTACGGGAATCCCGCGGCAACCATGGCGGACCTCGACGACTTGTTGGCGGCGATGGAGCGGGCCGGGCTGACGGGCGCCTTCGCTGCAGGTTTCGCCTTCGCCAGCGAGCGCGAGATTCGGCGTCAGAACGAGTACCTGCTCGCCTGTGCCGAAGAGACGGAGCGGCGTGTGGAAGCGCTCTGCAGCCTCAACCTCGCCGCGGCGGGCTGGGAGCGCGAGGCCGAGCGCTGCCTGGCGGCTGGAGCGCTCGGGTTCGGCGAGCTGCGGCCGCGCCACCAGGGGTGGGACCCGCTGGGCGGCGAGGCCGAGCGGCTGTGCCGCCTCGCCGCCGAGGCGGGAGCGGTTTTGCTGTGGCACACGAGCGAGCCGGTCGGGCGCCGGTATCCTGGCAAGGAAGGGGGCATCACCCCCTGGGAGCTCTTCGCACTCGCCGAACGGCACTCGGACACGCTGCACATCGGAGCTCACCTCGGGGGCGGGCTCCCGTTCTTCTGGCAGATGCCGGACGTCCGGGATAGATTCCAAAACGTGTTCTTCGATACAGCAGCCGCATTTCTGCTGTACGATGGAGGCAGCGTGCGTCGCCTCGTCGACATGGCAGGAGCCGGCGCCGTGTTGCTCGGCTCCGATTTCCCGCTGGTAGACCCGGCGCGGCATCTGCGGAAGGTGCGCGCACAGCTCGAGGCGGAAGCAGCGAGGCGCGTGCTCGGTGGTAACGCGATGCGGATCATCGAACGAAGGCGAGGCAGATGAGCGAGAACGGCACCGACAGCTGGCGTCTTTTCGTGGCCTGCGAAGTCCCGCAAGAAGTGAAGGACGCCATCGCAGGCGTCATCGGGCAGCTTCGGGAGCGCAGCGGCAACGCGGTGCGCTGGGTTCGCCCCGAAGGCGTGCACGTTACGCTGAAGTTCCTGGGCGAAGTGCCGCAGAAGAAGCTTCCCGCTATCAAGCTGGCGCTGCAGGAGGCAGTCAGCCGCCACTATCCGTTCAACCTGGAATTCTCGAACATCGGGAGCTTCGGCGGACGCGAAGGCCTGCGCATCATGTGGATCGGCATCGCCGGGGACATCCTCCGGTTGGAGGCGCTGGCCCGGGACGTCAACCTTGCGCTCTCGGTGGTCGGCTTCGAGCCGGAGCGGCGTCCCTTCCGCCCCCACCTCACCCTGGGCCGCGTCCGCGACGAGGTGGGCACCCGCCAGCGGGCCGAGCTCGAGGTCGAGGTCTACAAGACCGAGGTGCCCCAGTGCGCCTGGCGGACGAGCGAAATCACCCTGATGCGCAGCCGTCTCGGCCCCGGCGGAGCCCAGTACGACGTCATCGCCACCTTCCCGCTGAGGGCGCAAGTGCCGACACCGTGACAACGCCGTGAGAGAGAGGCGTTAGGATGGGCGCGCCATGGACGGTGCGCCCGATCTGTTTCGTCTGAGCTACCGGAAAATCCGCTCCTTCCTCACCTGCAGGAAGCAGTACTGGTTCCGGTACTGCTCGGGAATCGAGCCCCCGCCGACAGCACCGAGCCCGGCAGCGCTCGTGGGAATCGCCGTGCATCGGGGGATGGCTGTGCTCACCGAATCCGGACACGAGGAGCTCGGCCGCCGGGCGATCGATGCGTACCTGCGGATGCCGGACCACACGGCGGTAGGTCCAGGCACGGAGGGATACGAACTGGCGCATGCGCTGTTCGAGGCAGGCATCGCCGCCCACCGCGAACTCGGTGGGCGCGACGCCCGCGCCGAAGTGGGGAGCTGGGCGCCCTGGCGTGCCGGCGGCATTACGTTGTGGGCCAAGGTCGATCGCGTCGAGCGGACGTCGCAGGGCGGATACCGGTTCATCGACTGGAAGACGGAGAGGCAGCTCCGGGTCGAAGAGACGGACCTCCAGCTCGACCTCGCCCACGTCATCGTCCGTACCGTTCTCCGCATCCCCGCCTCGGAAACGGTTGAGAGCGTCGCCTGGAACCTTCGTACGGACGAGCGGCGCGTCCGGGCCCTCGGCCGCGCCGACGCAAAGGCGGCGATGCAGTATGCCGCCGCGCTGGCCCAGCGCATGCGGACGTGCTCGGAATTTCCGCCCACGCCCGGACCCGCCTGCGGCTGGTGCGAATTCCGCAGCCTCTGCGAGGAAGCCTCCACCGACGTAGGCGCGTGGTTCGAGGAAGCGGACGAATAGGCAGCCTTTCGGGGTCGCGGAGCGGCGCTTACGATGCGGTGGAACCCCATCGAGGAGGAGTCGATGCGCACGCCGCCCCCAGAGCCCACCGAAGCGGAGGTGCTGCGATACTTCGAGACGTGCTGCAATTGGGGACGATGGGGTCCCGATGACAGCGCCGGCACGATCAACCTCATCACGCCCGAGGTCCGCCGGCACGCTGCCGGGCTGGTGCGCTCCGGGCGGACGGTCTCGCTCTCGCGCCCGTGGAACACGGTGGGCGGGCCGGGCAACTGGAACCCCGCCCAACATTACCTCCGAGTGTGGGAGGACTTCTCGGTCGATTACCTCGGCATCCTCTTCCACGGATACGCGACGACCCACATCGATGCCCTCTGCCACGTCTTCTGGCGGGGCACGATGTGGAACGGGAAGCCCGCCTCGGACGTCACGTCGTTGGGAGCCCGCTCGGGAGACGTTGCCGCCTGGAAAGACGGCATCGTGACGCGCGGCGTCCTGCTCGACATCCCGCGGTTCCGGGGAGTCGAGTACGTCGAACTCGACCAGCCCATTCGTGGTTGGGAGCTGGAAGCGTGCGCCGAAGCGCAGGGGGTCGAGCTGCGCCCGGGCGATGCGGTGTGCGTGTACGGTGGTCGGGAGAAGTTCTACGCGGCCCATCCGGAGCGGGTGCCCGGAGTCCGGCCGCAGCCGGGGCTCCACGCCGACACCGTTCCGGTGTTCAAGAAGTACGATACCGCCCTCCTGGTGTGGGACATGATGGATCACCGGCCCACGCCGTACCGCACCTTCGAGGAGCCGCCGCGGGCCGGGGGGCCCGTGCACGTGCTGGCCATCGTCTACCTCGGAATGCCGCTGCTCGACAACGCCCTCCTCGAACCGCTCGCCCAGGCGTGCGCCGAAGAAGGACGGTGGGAGTTCATGCTCACGGTGAACCCGCTCTACGTGCGCGGGGGCACGGGCTCGCCCGTGAACCCGGTGGCAGTCCTGTAGCCGGGAGGCTGCCATGGACGTGTTCGAACGGATGGTGGAAGCGAACCGGGCGTACGCCGCAACCTTCGAGGGGGGAGGTCTCCCCGCGCCGCCGCGCCTGCGGCTTGCCATCGTAACCTGCATGGACGCGCGCATCGATCCGATGCGAGCGTTCGGGCTAGAGCCCGGCGACGCGCACGTGATCCGGAATGCAGGGGGCCGAGTGGCCGACGCCCTGCGCAGCCTGTGCATCAGCCAACAGCTTCTGGGAACCGAGGCTGTGGCCATCGTCCACCACACCGGCTGCGGCATGGCGACCTTCCGCGACGACGACCTCCGCGAGCGGCTCCGAGCGCAAGGGGTCGTGGCCGACCACGTGGCCTTCCTGCCCTTTCGCGACGTCGACCAGGCCGTGCGCGATGACATCGCGCTGTACCGCTCCTCCCCCCTCGTACGCCAGGACATCCCCGTGCGGGGCTTCGTGTACGACATCGACTCCGGCCTCCTACGGGAGGTGGTTTGAGGTGCGACCGGAGCCCGCCTACCGGGTACGCTAGCGGGACGATGCGCATCGCCCTCGGGTGCGACCACGCCGGCTGGCCCCTGAAGGAGGGGATCGCCGACCTGCTGCGGCGGTTGGGACACCACGTCGTCGACGTGGGCGCGCACACGTTCGACCCGGACGACGACTACCCGGACTTCGCCTATGCGGTCGCCGAGCTCGTCGCTTCCGGCCGCTGCGCGCGGGGAATCGTCATCTGCGGGAGCGGCGTCGGGGCGGCTGTGGTCGCGAACAAAGTTCCGGGAGTCCGGGCTGCGGTTTGCCACGACACCTTTTCCGCCCGCCAGGGCGTCGAGGACGACGACGTGAACGTGCTTTGCCTCGGGGCGCGCGTCGTGGGGCCTGGCTTGGCCCTCGACGTGGTGCGGGCCTGGCTCGAAGCCCGGTTCTCCGGGGAAAATCGGCATGCACGCCGCCTCGCGAAGCTCTTGGAAATCGAGGCGCGCTACGCACGGAAGCCGGAGCAGCCACGTGGGGACTGACGCCGAGGCCCACTTCCCGCCCGACTTCGCCGCCCGCACCGCCGAACGGCTCGAGGCCCTCGCCCATGAGGGCATCGTCGAGCGGATCTGGCAGGGCGACCATACCGTGTGGAAGCCGGAACCGCGGGAGGTGGCTGACCGGCTCGGTTGGCTCCGCGCGCCCACTTGGAGTGCGAAGCGAATCGGCGAGCTCGAACGCCTGCGGGACGAGCTCCTCGGCGAGGGATTCACGGACCTCCTCCTCATGGGCATGGGGGGTTCCAGCCTGGCGGCAGCCGTCCTCGCCACCCTGGGGGAGCGCGTCGCCGGCCTCCGATTCCACCTGCTCGACTCCACGAACCCGGAGGAGATCATCGCCCTGGAGGCGCGGCTCGACCTGAACCGGACGTTCTTCCTGGTGGCGAGCAAATCGGGTACGACGGTCGAAACGCGTTGCCACCTCGCCTACTTCCGAAGCCGGGTGCCGCACCCGCGGCAGTTCGCGGCCGTCACCGACGAGGGCACGCCGTTGGCTCGCAGGGCCGCGGAGGAGGGGTTCCGTCGGTTGTTCCTCAACCCGGCCGACATCGGGGGGCGCTACTCGGCGCTCTCCTACTTCGGGCTAGCGCCCGCTGTCCTCTGCGGGGTGCGCGTGGGCCCGCTGCTCGAAGCGGCGAGCGCCATGGCCGAGGCCTGTCGGGCGGCGCCTGCGGCGAACCCGGGAGCCTGGCTCGGGGTCGTGCTTGGAGCAGCGGCGTCGGAGGGACGGGACAAACTCCACCTCCTCCTTCCCCCCGAGGCAGCGCCGTTCGGCGCGTGGGTGGAACAGCTTGTCGCCGAATCGACGGGGAAGGAGGGGCGCGGCATCCTGCCCGTCCTGGGCGACGGGCTGCCGCCGGACGAGCAAGGGTGGGCCGACCGGCTCGTCGCCGCCCACGGGCGCCACCTGCCCGAGCTCGGCCCCGGGGTCCCCGGAGTTCGACTGCCGGGGCTGGAGCGGACCGAGCGCCTGGGAGCCGAGTTCTTCCGTTGGGAGTTCGCAACGGCGGTCGCCGGCCACCTTCTCGGCATCAACCCGTTCGACCAGCCGAACGTCCAGGAGGCGAAGGACGCGACGGCGCTCGCCCTCGCAGGGCGCCTGCCGCGGGCAGAGGCCGAACCCCTCGGCGATGTCCTCGGGGCCGCCGGGCCGGGCTCGTACGTCGCGCTCCTCGCCTGGTTGTCCGAAACGGACGAGCACATCGCACGCCTCGAGGCGGCGGCAGAAGCGCTGCGCGTCCGAACCGGATGCCCGGTGACGATCGGCTTCGGGCCGCGATATCTTCACTCCACCGGCCAACTCCACAAGGGTGGTTCCGCCCGGGGCGTGTTCGTCCAGGTGGTGGGGCACCGGAGCCGAGACCTGCCGGTCCCGGGGGAGACGTTCACCTTCGGCGAGCTCTTCGACGCCCAGGCGCAGGGCGACCTCGCCTCGCTGCGAGCGCGGGGGCGCCGGGTCGCCCGGGTCACCCTGGAGGAGTTGGAAGCGTACCTCGGCTGCTAACGCGCCATGCGGCCGGGGCCCATCGCGCCGCGGGCGAAGTCCCACAGCCCCCACCACGTAGCCCGGCAGAGATCCCACCGGCCGCGCAGAGCCCAGAGCGCCGTGCGCACGGCGCGGGCGGCGAGGAAGTAGGCGAGGAAGAGGGCGAAGCGCGGCCGGGAGACGTGCTTCCGGAGCAGGTAGGGCCGATTACGGGTGAGGTAGTACACCCCGAACGGCGTGGTTTGGCCCCCGATGGTCGCGCCTTTGCGATGGTACACGACCGCCGTGGGCTGGTAGAGGATGCGGAACCCCGCCTCGCGCGCCCGGCGGCAGAAGTCGGTGTCGTCGTAGTACACGAAGAAGGCGTCGTCGAGCAGCCCGACGGCCTGGAAACAGCGCAGGGGGACGAGCAGACAGGAGAGGTTTGCGACCTCGACCGCGTGCGGGTAGGCGTCGGCCGGGCGCTCCGGACGGCCGAAGGTGCGCTCGCGCCACCTTCCGCGCGTCCAATCGAAGGTGCCGACGGCGTCGTCGAGGATTCCGGGACGGCCGGCGAGGTACGTCTTGGGGGCGACCAGCGTCCGCTCGTCGGCGAGGGCGAGGAGCCGCTCGACGAGGTCCGGCTCCGGTTCGGTGTCGTCGTTGAGGAAGAGGACGTAATCGGGCGGGTGCTCGGCGGCGAGCAGCTCCCGCAGGATGCGGTTGCAGGCCCCGGTGAACCCGAGGTTGCGGGCGTTGCCGACGATATGCGCCTGGGGGAGGAGCTCCCGAAGGAGCCCGGGTGTCCCGTCGGCGGAGTTGTTGTCGGCCACCCAGATTTCGAGCTGCGGATAGCTGAGTCGGGCAACAGCCGCCGCGTACTCGGGGATGTGGTCAGCGGCGTTCGTCGTCACCGTGAGGATAGCCACGCGCGGAGGCGTCATTCCTTGCGCGCCTCGGCCTCGGCCCACTTTTCGGCGAGCTTCTCTTCGAACTCGCGGAGCGCCTCGGGTGACTCCCGAATGCGCTGCTCGATACCTTCCTCGAGCGCGCGGCGAATCTCCGGCGAGCTCGCCGCGAGGCGCTCCAGGTGGAGCCCCACGATCTCGTGCGGGTCGCCGATGGCCACGAGCTGGCCCCGCTCCATGAGCGCTGCCCGGGTGGAGAACCGCTCCACCGCGGCCAAGTCGTGGCTCACCATGACGATGGTCACCCCTCGGCGGCGCAGGCTTTCGATGTGGTCGTAGCACTTCTCCTGGAACTTCGCGTCGCCGACGGCGAGCACTTCGTCGACAAGGAGGATCTCCGGGTCGAGGAAGGCGGCGATGGCGAACCCGAGGCGCACGTACATGCCGGACGAGTACGTGCGCATCGGTTGGTCGATGAACTCCTGCAGGCCGGCGAAGGCCACGATCTCCGGAAGCCGCGCCTCGATCTCGCGGCGCGTCATGCCCCAGAGGAGGCCGTTGATGATGACGTTCTCCCTGCCGGTGGCCTGGGGATGGAAGCCCGAGCCGAGCTCGAGCAAGGTCGAAATGCGCCCATGCACCTCGATCCGTCCGGAGGTCGGGCGTGACAAGCCCGCCAAGAGGCGTAGCAGGGTGCTCTTCCCACTGCCGTTGGCCCCGATGATGGAGAAGAATTCGCCGCGAGTGACATCGAAGGAGACCTGGCGTACGGCCCATAGGTAGGAGCGCGACTCGCGCCAGGCGCGCCAGGAGTCCCGCGGGTGGAGCAGCATCGTCTTCAGCTCCCGGGGGGCGTGCCCCAAGAGCCGGTACCGCTTCGAAACTCCGACGACGCGGATCGCCACGCCGGCCTGTTGGGCGGCGAGAAGGGACTCAGACGGCATCAGCGAAGTCATCCTCGAGCTTCCGGAAGGTGAACCAGCCCACGGCGAGCGCGGCGACAGCTGCGCCCGCAGCCACGCCAAGGCCCGGTTCGGGCCAGCGTCCGTACAGGAGCACGTCGCGCCACGACTCCATGATCGGAGCGAGCGGGTTGACCCAGACGATCCACTCGAAGCGGGGAGGGATGAGCGAAGCGGAGTAGAGGATGGGAGTGCCGTAGAACACGAAAGTGAGGACTACCTCGACGATGTGCTCCAGGTCGCGGAAGAACACGGTCGCGCTTGCCACGAAGAGGGCGATGCCGGCCGTGAGCAAAAGCTGGAGGAAGAAGACCACGGGCGCGAACGTCCAGAACGGATTCGGCGAATGTCCGGCGATGACGAGGAAGAGGATGAGCACGGGCAGCGCGAGGAGGAACTGCAGGGTGTTCCCCATCACGGCGCTCAAGGGGAGAACGGCCCGAGGGAACCGCACCTTCTTCAGCAGACCACCGTTCCCCACGAACGACCCTGCTGCGGCCTGAATCGAACCCTGGAACCAGAACCAGGGGAAGAGCCCCGTCAGCAGGAACGCGGGATAACTTTCGATGCCCGCGCCCAGCACCTTGCCCAAGGCGAAGTAGAGCACGAGGCCCAGGGCGAGCGGTCGGACGAGCGTCCAGCCCCAGCCGAACAGGCTGCCCTGGTAGCGGAGGCGCAGGTCGCGGAGCGTGAGGGCGATCAGGAGCTCCGTCGCGTTGCGTAGCGTACGGCGGGGTGCTGGCGGCGCCGCAGCGAGAATCACCATGCGCCCAGGCTACCCCTGCGAACGGCGTTCGCGCCACCGCCGACAGGCTGCCCCCTTTGGCCGTACGATAGCCGCGATGCAGCCGCGAACGCTCACCGAGCCCGCGCGGGAAACGCCAGTCATCGCCGACGTCGACGTGGCCGTCGTCGGAGGAGGCGCAGCCGGGATCGCAGCCGCCGTGGCGGCAGCCCGGCGGGGAGCGCGGACAATGCTCCTCGAACGGTACGGCTCGCTCGGCGGGCTGGCGACGAACGGTCTCATCATCCTCCTGCTCACCCTCGACGACGGGCGCGGCCACCAGGTCATCGCCGGCCTCTGCCAGGAGATGGTCGACCGCCTCGCCGCGCGCGGGGCAGCGTTCTTTCCTCCACCGGAAGAATGGGGCGTTCCCGACGAGGCGCTCGTGGAGCGGTATCGCCGCTTCGGCCTCGTCTGGGGCAGGGGTCCCCACGCGGTGCGGTACTCCGTCGCCTACGACCCGTTCGAGTTCAAGGTCGAGGCAGAGCGAATGGTGCTGGAGGCTGGCGTCGACCTCCGGCTCCATCGATGGGTAGTCGGGGTTCGCCGCGAGGGCCGGCAGGTCACCCACCTCGTGGTGGAATCGAAGGCTGGCCGCGAGGCCATCGCCTGCCGTACCGTGGTCGACGCCTCCGGCGACGCCGACGTCGCCGCCCTGGCGGGGGAGCCGTTCGAGCTGGAGCGGGTCCACCCCTGGCTCTGGTTCCGCACCGGCGGAGCGGATGTGGAGCGAGCCGATTCGTCGCCCCACCGCCTGCGCTTCTACCGCACCGTGCACCGCGACTCCTACCTCCACCCCTGGGGCGCCGCCGAGCGATTGGAACGCACCATCGACGCCACCAACCCCGACGAGCTGACATTCGCCGAGGTCCGCTGTCGCGCGCTCGTGCGGGAAGAGCTCGACCGTTTGCGTCGGGACGTCCCGGGGTTTGAGCGCGCCTACGTGGCGGAAGCTGCCTCCATGCTCGGCATCACCGAATCCCGGCGGATCGTGGGCCGCCACGTCCTTTCCCGAGCGGAGATGGACACCCCGATGGAGGACGCGGTCGCCGTCACCGGCCACTGGACCAAGTACGGGGCCGTCTACGCCATCCCGTTCCGCTCGCTGCTCCCACAGGGGCTCGACAATCTGGTGGTCGCGGGACGATGCATCTCGGTCGACCACCGCGTGCATCACGCGACGAAGGAGATCCCGGCCTGTTTCGCCACCGGCGAGGCCGCCGGGGCTGCCTGTGCTCTGGCGCTCGCCGAAGGGAAGGCTCCCGCCGAACTCGATGTCGGCCGGCTCCAGGCGGAGCTCCGGGCGGGGGGCGCTTACCTCCCCGACCGCTGGGTCTCGCCCCCGGCAAGCCAGTAGTCGATGGCCCGCTCGGGCCGCTCGCCATGGTCGTCCACGTCGCCACCTTCGGCTGCGGCGGCGTAGCAAGCGGCAACGGTCTCGAGGGCGCGGAGCCCGGCTTCGAACGAGGGGGCGCACCCCGTAAGAGCATCGGCGAGCGCCTGCCGCCAGCACTCCTCCCCCAGCGACAGAGGAACGGCCGCGGGGGAATCGCCACGACAGAGTTCCTCGCCATCGACCGCCTCCCCCCAGCGAAGGAGCAGCTCCGTCTCCGTTCCGGCGAGGGAGAGCACCACCCTGGCTTCCCGGTCGACCGGTTCCCAACCGCCATCCACCGCGGCATCGACGGCGGCGGCCCGCACGAGCGGCTCGGAGTCCGCCCAGCTCGACAGGGCGAGGACCGCCGCCGCCCCGAGGTCCATCAGCACGCCGCCGCCCGCCCGGTCGGGGTCGAGCCGCCAACCCTGCGGACGACGGCGGCGGCGCGTCCACCGAAGCCGGCCAGGAAGCCGCGGCCCCAGGGCGCGTCCGAGCGCGATGGCCTCGGGGCAGAGCATCGCCAAGCGGAGCGCGCCTCGCGCCGCCAACGCCGCGAGGAGGTCCGCTTCGGCCGGTCCGACAGCGAGCGGAGACGGGCAAATGACGGCAAGCCCGGCATCGGCCGCGGCGATGCAGACGTCGTAGTGCACGTCCGTCGGTGCGGCGATGACGAGGGCGTCGACGGGAACCGCTTCGATGAGCGACCGGTAATCCTTGAAGGAGAAGGGCACGTCATGGCGTGCGGCAAAGGCGTCGGCTCCGATGGGCGCCGCGACGGCTGCCAGCTCGGCATCGGGGAGCGCGGCAGCGGCCCTCGCGACGTGCTCGGCACAGGCCCCAGCACCGACGAGTCCGAGGCGCACCGTCACGGCCCCCGGCGAGGCTTCGTTCCGCGCGAACGGCGCCCGCGACCGAGGAGCAGCGGCAGAGCCCAGTAGAACGCGAAGCTGCCGAGGGCCAGCCCGAGCGGAGTCCTCCCGGCGGGCGGCGGCTCCTGACGCGCCCGGCGGACCGCCTCTTCGAGCCGCCGTCGGGCGCCGGCCGAGGTGAGGGATTCGTCGCCGACGGGGACGTCTTCGTACGGGTCCATCGCAGGCGAGTATACCCGTCCGGCCTGGCACCGCTCCGCCCGTATACTGGCGGGCGATGGCCCGTTTCCGGCTCGTCATCGTCGCGAACCGCGCCTATGCCGACCACGACACGCCGCAAGGCGCAACGCCGGAGGGAACCGCAGCGGGCGGCCTGGTGGCCGTCCTGCGGCCAGCGGCCGGCGAGGGGGCGGCATGGGTGGGGGCGGGCCGCGGACGGTACGACCGCGAACGGGTCGATGCCAGCGGCGAGGAATGGATTCGCACGCCGTACGGGGACCTTCGTCACCGGCGGTTGTTCTTCGCCGATGAGGAGTGGCGGGGCTTCTACGAGCTGGCGTCGAACGCCTTCCTCTGGCCGCTGCTGCACCTGGTACGGCCGTTTCCTCGGCTCACGACGTACTTCCCGCAGCCGCTGACGCCCACGAGGGAGGTGTGGAGCGCGTACCGGCGCGCCAACGAAGCCTACGCCGAGGCGGCTGCGTCGATGGACGCGGAGCGCGCGTGGGTGCACGACTACCAGCTCGGCCTGGTGCCTCGAATGCTGCGGGGAGCCGGGTACCGCGGCGCCATCGGGTTCTTCCTCCACACGCCGTTCCCCGACTGGGAAGTCGCCCAGGAGTTCCTCGACGCACAGGGACGCGCCTGCTTCGCGGAGTGGCTGCACGGCCTCCTCGCTGCCGACCTCGTCGGGGTTCAATCATCGGCCGATGCGCGCCGACTTCTTCGGGCGGCCGCGGTGTTGGCGGACGCCCGTGAGGCCGAGGGCGGACTGCGAGCGGAGGGCCGCTTCGTGGCCGTCGAGGCCCATCCGGTTGGGCCTGACGCCACCGCCGTGGAGGAGCCGGCGCGGACGGTGGCGGACCCCCGGTGGCTTGCCGAGCTGCGAGCCGTCGGCTTGCCGCTCGTCGTGGGCCTCGAGCGAGGCGACTACACGAAGGGAATCCCCGAGCGCCTCCGGGCCGTCGCCTCCCTCCTGCACAGGGGCCGACGGTTCATCCATGTGGGCGCCGAGGCTCCGACGCGGGTTTCGGTGCCGGGGTACGAGGCTCTGGCGGCCGTGCTGGACGACGCAGCGGCTGCAGCAGCCCGGGCGGCCGCGGACGTGGGCCTGCCCTTCGAAGAGCGCCGAGAGGCCCTGCCTTGGGAGGACGTCGTCGCCCTGTTGCGAGCCGCCGACGTGCTCGTGGCCGCCTCCCTGGCCGACGGCATGAACCTCGTGCCGCTACAGACGGTCCTCGCGCAGGGGATGCGTCCCGTGGAGGCGCGGGCCGTGCTCGTCGTGGGCGCCGATACCGGCACCGCAGCTGCCTACGGGCCGGAGTTCGCCGGCAGGGGGCTCGTGGTCGTCGACCCCTTGGACGATGAGGCCCTGGCGGATGCCATCGGTGCGGCCCTCGAGGGGCTCCCCGGCCGCATCAGCGATGCGTTCGCCCAAGCGGTGCGACGACGGGACGCCCGCGCCTGGGCATCCCGCTACCTCGAACGATTGGAGGCCCTCCATGCTCGCGACTGAGACGATGCAAGCCCTGCGCCGGTTCAGTGAAGGGCCACTCCCTCGCCTGCTGGCGACCGACCTCGATGGAACGCTGGCGCCCATCGTCGAGCGGCCGCAGGACGCCCGGGTGCCGCCCGCCACCTTGGCGGTGCTCGACCGGCTCGCGGCGGCGGTGACGGTGGCGGTCATTACCGGCCGCGACTTGAACACCGCCCGGCGGATGGTGCCGTGCGAAGGTGTGGTGGTGGTGGGCAGCCACGGGCTCGAGGCGTCGTTCGAAAGCCCGCTGCTGCCCGAGGTGGACCGCCTCGCGCTCGCTGCGGCGCTGGAGGAGGCGGAGGAGCGCGTCATCGAGGCCGCCCCCACCATCTACCTCAACATCGAGCGAAAGGCGATCTCGACCGCCTTCCACTTCCGCACAGCGCCGGAGCTGGAGCCCATTATCCGGAAGGCGCTCACGCCGCTGCCGAAGGGGCTGCGCCTCCGCGAAGGGCGGATGGTCCTCGAGGTGCTGCCGGATGCGCGGGGCGGCAAGGACGTGGCGCTCCTCGCCCTTCAGGAGCACGTGAAGGCGCGCTCCCTGCTCGTGATGGGGGACGACTTGACGGACGTGGCCATGTTCCGGGCAGCGCTGACGCTCCGCGAGCGCGGGGCCACCGTCGTCATCGCCGGGGTCTCCGGCGGGCCGGAAACCCCCCCGGAGATCGGCCAACTCGCCGACACGATGCTGCATTCGCCCGAGGAGGTCCTCGAAGCGCTCCAATTCGTAGCGCGGCAGCTCGGCGTCTGATGCTCGCCGGTGTCAGGCGACGAGCGTGCCCAGCACCCGTTCGACGGTTCGGAGGTCGCCGGGCGGCATGGAGATGATGGGCAGGTCGACGCCGAGGCGGCGTCGCTCCTCGAGCCCGGCAGCGACCGTTTCGAGGTCGCCGTAGACGGCCACCTCGTCGAGCATCCGGTCGCCCATCGCGGCCATGATTTCAGGCGTGGTCTGGAATGGCGCCGGCTTGCTCGTTTCCGCCGCCTTGCGCATGGCCGCGACCTCCTCGGCGAACCCGTTGCGGGCGAGCATCTGCCAGTAAAAGTCGCCCATGTTGGTGACGTACCACGAGACGGGGCCGGCTGCCTGGACCTTGGCCTTCTCCACGTCGGGGTTGATGACGACCGTGATGTTGGCCCAGCACTCGACCGCGTCGTCGGGGCGGCCAGCCCTCCGGGAGCCGCGGCGGACGATCTCCTTCCCTTCCTGGATTTTCGATTTGGGCCAGAAGATCGGCATCCACGCATCAGCAATTTCGCCCACCTGCTCCATGCTCTTGGGAGAAATAGAGGCGATCGCGATGGGGATATGGGGGCGGACTGGCTGGAACAGGAGCCGGAATCCGCGCTGGAGTTTAAAGATCTCTCCGTCGTAGAAGACCTTCTCTCCACGAACGATCATGTTGATGATCTCCGTGTATTCGCGGAGGCGACGGAGGGGCTTTTCGAACTTCTCGCCGTGCCAGTGCTCGATGACCCGGGCGCCGGACGTTCCCAAGCCGAGGATGAAGCGGCCGCCGGAGAGCTCGTCGAGGGTAGCGGCGGTCATCGCCAGCACGGCCGGCGAGCGCCCGTACACCGGGGCGATGCCGGTCCCGAGCTTGATCTTCGACGTCGCGAGCGCGATCTGGGTGAGGAGGCTGAACTGGTCCCGGCCCCAGGTTTCGGCGGTGAACACCGCCTCGACGCCCACCTCTTCTGCGACCTTGATGCGCTCGATGAGTTCGCGGTTCTGTTCGGGGCTGCCGGTGAACCCGACGGCGAGGGCGAGGCGCCTGGGCATCGGTGATCTCCTGCGAGATAGTTTGCCTCCGCCGAAAATTCGCGGGTGCGCTGCGGATGCAGACGCACGCTAGCAGCGGCGGAACATCCCCGCAACCAGCCCCGGCGGAACATCCCCG
>Ga0197143_1000470_pt1 | contig 44155 bp, 42 predicted proteins | sample GBS70_MetaG_FD_148603 | JGI IMG/M metagenome (GOLD analysis project Ga0197143, IMG submission 148603) | Sediment microbial communities from Great Boiling Springs, Gerlach, Nevada, United States - GBS 70_MetaG | ecosystem: Environmental > Aquatic > Thermal springs > Hot (42-90C) > Sediment... | reverse complement strand
TATGGTTCAACGAGCGCTTCCTCCGGGAGGGAGTTAGAGCCTGTCGCTCGCCGGAGGTGAGACTTGAGCTCTCGGGGAGTCTTTCCGCTGCCCGGGTGTCTCCCCTCGGGGGCCCGGAGGGAAGGGAGTATATGTATGTGGTCATGCCCATGCGTCCTCCCGAGACCTGAAGTGGGAGGGGGGGAGCGCTTCGTCATCCGAACCCCGAACATTCCCCTGGCCTCCTTTCTGAAGTGGGCCGGAGTGGCCCCCACGGGGGGGCAGGCCAAGCTCCTGGTCCGCCGCGGTGGGGTGCGGGTAAACGGGGAGGTGGAGGTCCGCCCCTCCCGTCGGCTTATCCCGGGGGACCGGGTGGAGGTGGGAGGAAGGGAGCTCGTGGTTGCTTCTCCGTGAGCTCTCGCTTCTGAACTTCAGGACCTACCGGTCCTTCTCTTTTTCCCCTGCGCCCGGGGTCAACCTTATTTGGGGAGAGAACGGAGCGGGCAAGACCAATCTTCTCGAGGCCGTCTATCTTCTGGGCCAGGGTATGATCTCCCGGACGAGAAGGGAAGAGGAGCTCATCCTGGCAGGAGAGGAGAGGGCTTTGATCCGGGCCCGCCTGGAGGGCCGGAGGGGTTGCTTTGCCGTGGCGGTGGAGCTCGAACGGGGGGGGAGGAGGAGAAACCTCCTCGACGGCCGGGAGGTGCCTGCCGGCTTGCTGGAACGGAGGGTGCCGGTGGTCTACCTCGGGGTGGAGGATCTGGAGATCGTATCCGGCCCTCCCCTCTTCCGGCGCCGGTTCCTTGATCGGCTCCTCTCTCTGGCCTATCCTGTATACGGCTCTCTTCTGGAGCGTTTCCGGGCCCTCCTCCGGGAGAGGAACGCCGCTCTCCGGGAGGTGCGGGCGGGGCGGATGAGCCGGGATCTCCTGGCCATCTGGGACGAACCCTTCCGGGATCTGGCCGAAGAGATTTGGAGACGCCGGGAGGAGTTCCGGCCGCTTCTGGCCGCCCGGCTCCGGGAGGCGTGGGAGCTGCTGGGAGGGGAGGGGGAGATGAGGTTGATCCACCTGCCCGCCCGGGAGGAGGGTCTTCTCTTACGGGAGGAGGAGATGGGAACAAGCCTCTGGGGTCCCCACCGGGACGGGTGGGAGCTGGAGAAAGACGGTTTCCCCGTGCGCCACTTCGCCTCCCAGGGGGAGCGGCGGACGCTCCTGGCGGCCCTCAAGTGGACGGAGGCCGCGCTTCTTCGGGAGAGAGCGGGGGAAGAGCCCATTCTGCTTTTGGACGACTTTCTCTCCGACCTGGACGAAAGGCGCAAAGAGCGCTTTCTCTCCGCCGCCCGCCAGGCAGAGCAGGCCTTTATCACCTCCGCTTATTCCCATATACTGGAGGACGGTGGGGGAGCTTCCTTCCTCATCGAGAGGAGGCTGGAGAGTCTTGCCTGAGGCCCTGGGGGAGCTCCTGGGTCGCTTCTCCCTGATTCCCGGCCAGCTCCGGCCCTCCGAGCTGGGGCTTCTGCGCCGGAGGTGGCCTCAAGTGGTGGGGGAGAGATTGGCTCTGCGCACCCGGCCGGTTTTGCTGCGGGGGAGGAGGCTCTACCTGGCCGTGGACTCTTCCGCCTGGGCGGCGGAGCTCTCTTACCTCCGGGGGGAGCTCTGCCGCCTCATCCGGGAGCGGGCGGGGGTGGAGGTGGAGGAGATCCTCTTCACTCTCCGCCGGGCGCGCAAGGAGAAGGCCCCGGAGGAGCCTCTCCCCGAGGAATGGCGGGAGAAGGCCCGGGCCTGGGCGGGGGAGATTCCCGACCCCCGGCTGCGGGCGAAGGTGGAGGGGTTCCTCCTGCAGGCCCTGGCCAGGAGGGAAAGGTGTCAGAGGAAAAAGTCTTAGAGTCCTACCGGGCCTCCGAGATCCAGATACTGGAGGGAATAGAGGCCGTCCGGCGGCGGCCGGGGATGTATATCGGGTCCACCGATGCCCGGGGGCTGCACCACCTGGTTTTCGAAGTGGTGGACAACAGCGTGGACGAGGCGGTGGCCGGCTACTGCCGGAACATCGAGGTCACAGTGCACCGGGACCAGAGCGTGACCGTGGCCGACGACGGAAGGGGTATCCCGGTGGACATTCACCCCAAGGTGGGCCGGCCGGCTCTGGAGGTGGTGCTGACCACCCTTCATGCGGGGGGGAAGTTCGACGGCCGGAGTTACAAGGTGACTGGAGGGCTGCACGGGGTAGGGGTTTCGGTGGTGAATGCCCTCTCGGAGAGGCTTCTAGCCCAGGTGCGGCGAGGGGGGAAGCTCTACCGTCAGGAGTTCCGCCGGGGCCGCCCGGTGGCGGACATGGAGGAGGTAGGGCCGGCTGAGGGAACGGGGACGGTGATCACCTTCCGGCCTGATCCGGAGATCTTCCCGGAGCTGGACTTCAAGTACGAGACCCTGGCCCGCCGGTTCCGGGAGCTGGCTTTCCTGAACCGCGGCCTGCGCCTTCTTCTGCGCGACGAGCGGACGGGACAGGAAAGTCGCTTCCGCTTCGAAGGGGGACTTTCCTCTTTCGTCCGCTTCTTAAACCAGGGGAAAGAGGTCCTGCACCCCCAGCCCCTCTACCTCTTCGCCCGCCGGGAGGAGGTGGAGGTGGAGGCGGCCCTACAGTGGACCAATTCCTATGAGGAGAGCATCTACTCTTTCGCCAACAACATACGCACGGAGGAGGGGGGTACCCACGAGACGGGGTTCAAGATGGCCCTCACCCGGGTGGTGAACGAGGTCCTGCGCCGCCAGGGACTCCTGAAGAACGGGGGAGAGAGCCTCGGCGGGGAAGACGTGCGGGAGGGACTCACAGCCATAGTGGCGGTAAAGCTTTACGACCCCCAGTTCGAGGGGCAGACCAAGACCAAGCTTGGCAACAGCGAGGTGCGGGGGATAGTGGACTCCGTGGTGGGAGAGGAGCTCTCCCTCGTCTTCCAGGAAAACCCCGCCCTCGCCCGGCAGATCGGGGAGAAGGCGCTGGCCGCGGCCCGGGCCCGGGAAGCCGCCCGGCGGGCCCGGGAGCTCGTGCGCCGCAAGGGGGCGCTGGAGGTGGCCTCCCTTCCCGGGAAGCTGACCGACTGCATAACCCGCGACCCCCGGGAGGCCGAGCTCTTTGTAGTGGAGGGGGACTCAGCCGGCGGCTCGGCCAAGCAGGGCCGGGACCGGCGCACCCAGGCCATCCTCCCCCTCCGGGGCAAGATCCTGAACGTGGAGAAGGCCCGCCTGGACAAGATCCTGGGGCACGAAGAGATAAGGGCCCTCATCACCGCCATCGGCACCGGGGTGGGGGAGGACTTCGATCTCCAGAAAGCCCGCTACCACCGGGTGGTGCTCATGGTGGACGCCGACGTGGACGGAAGCCACATTCGGACCCTTCTGCTCACCTTCTTTTATCGCTACATGCGGCCCCTCATTGAGGCCGGCTACGTCTACATCGCCCAGCCCCCTCTCTACCGGCTGGAGTTCCGGAAGGGAAAGAGGAAGGGTGATGTTTTCTATGCTTACAGCGAAGAGGAGAAGGACCGCCTGCTCCGGGAGCTGGGGGTTCTCCGGCCCGATGGGGCGGTGGAGAGGGACCTTCTCGAGATCCAGCGCTACAAGGGGCTGGGGGAGATGGACGCGGAGCAGCTCTGGGAGACCACCATGGACCCGGCCCGGCGGACCCTTTACCGGATCACCCTGGAGGACGCCATCGAGGCGGACCGAATATTCAGCACCCTCATGGGGGAGCAGGTGGGGCCCAGGAGGGAGTTTATCCAGATGCACGCCCGGGAAGTGCGGAACCTCGACACCATCGGGTGAGCCTATGGAGCTCGGAGGCGTAGCGGGCGGTGATGAGCAGGGGAGGTGAGGGAGTTGCCTGAGGCCGGAGGAAGGATCATCCCCCGGGATGTGGTCGAGGAGATGCGCCAGAGCTACCTTGACTACGCCATGAGCGTGATCGTCAGCCGGGCCCTTCCCGACGTGCGGGACGGGCTCAAGCCCGTCCAGCGCCGGATTCTCTTCGCCATGCACGAGGCGGGCAACACCCCGGATAAGCCGTACAAGAAGTCGGCCCGCACGGTGGGGGACGTGCTCGGAAAGTACCACCCCCACGGTGATGCGCCGGTGTATGAGGCTCTGGTGCGCATGGCCCAGGACTTCTCCCTCCGCTACCCTCTGGTGGATGGCCACGGGAACATGGGGAGTATAGACGGTGACCCCCCGGCGGCCATGCGCTATACGGAAGCCCGGCTTTCTCCCGTAGCCATGGAGATGTTGCGGGATCTGGACAAGGACACCGTGGACTTCCAGCCTAACTTCGACGGGGAGTTCCAGGAGCCGGTGGTGCTTCCGGCCCGTTTTCCTCAGCTTCTGGCCAACGGGGCCAGCGGCATCGCCGTGGGCATGGCCACCAACATCCCGCCCCACAACCTGGGCGAAGTCCTCTCGGCCGCGGAAGTTCTCCTCGACGACCCGGAGGCCCCGGAGGAAGAGATACTGCGCCTTATCCCCGGCCCCGACTTTCCCACCGGAGGGATAGTGGTGGGTCAGGAGGCGGTGCGCCGGGCCTATAGTTCCGGGCGGGGGATCATTACCCTGCGGGGTCGGGTGGAGGTGGAGGAGGAGAAGGGGAGAAGGAGGCTGGTCATCACCGAGCTTCCCTATGAAGTGCAGAAATCCCGGCTCATAGAGCGGATCGCCGAGCTGGTGCGGGAGAAGGTGGTGGAGGGGATCTCCGATCTCCGGGACGAGACCGACCGGACGGGGATCAGGGTGGTGGTGGAGCTTTCCCGGGACGCCGATCCCCAGCTCGTGCTGAGGAAGCTTTACCGGCATACCCCGCTCCAGGTAAGCGTGAGCGTGATACTTCTGGCTCTTGTGGACGGGGAGCCCCAGGTACTGAGTCTCAGGGAAATGCTGGGGCACTGGATCGGGCACCAGAAGGAGGTGGTCAGGCGGAGGAGCCGATTCGAGCTGGCCCGGGCGGAGGAGAGGATCCACATCCTGGAGGGGCTCAAGCTGGCTCTCGATCACCTGGATGAGGTCATCGCCCTGATCCGGGGCTCCCGCACTCCGGAGCAAGCCCGGGAGGGACTCATGGGGAGGTTCGGGCTCAGCGAGAGGCAGGCCCAGGCCATCCTGGACATGAGGCTCCAGCGCCTGACGGGTCTTGAGCGGCAGAAGGTGGAGGAGGAGCTGGACGAAAAGCGGAAAGAGGCCGAGTTTCTCCGGGCCGTCCTGGCCGAGGAGTCTCTCCTCCGGGAGGTGGTCAAAAGGGAGCTCCTGGAGGTCCGGAAGAGATACGCCGACCCCCGGCGGACGGAGATCGTCCCCGAAGAGGAGGAGGTAGAGGAAGAGGAGCTCATCCCTGAAGAGGAGATGGTGGTCACCGTTACCCGGGCGGGGTACATAAAAAGGGTGCCTCTTGAGGTCTACCGGAGCCAGCACCGGGGGGGCAAGGGGGTCTCGGCGATGAGTATGCGGGGGGAGGACGTGGTGACCGACCTGGCCGTCACCACCACCCGCGGCTCCCTTCTCATCTTCACCAACCGCGGCCGGGCCTTCCGCTTACGGGTGTGGGAGATCCGGGAGTCGCGGCTCGGCTCCGGGCGGGCCTCGGCCCGGGGTCTTCCTCTTTCCCAGTTCCTCTCTCTCCGGGAAGGGGAGAAGGTGAGCGCTCTCCTTCCCTTCCCCGAGGGCCAGGCCCAGGGCTACCTCTTCTTCGCCACCCGCCAAGGGTATGTCAAGCGGGTGCTTAAGGAGGAGTTCGCCTATGTCCACCGGGGGGGATTGATCGCTGTGTCTTTGGAGGAGGGGGACGAGGTAATCGGGGTGGCCTCCACCGGGGGGGACAGGGACATCATGTTGGTCACCCGGAAGGGCATGGTCATCCGCTTTCCCGAGGAGGAGGTGCGGCCCATGGGCCGGGCGGCCCGGGGGGTGCGGGGGATCGAGCTCGGTGCGGGGGATGAGGTGGTGGCCATGGCCGCCGTTCCCCCGGAGGGGGAGGAAAAGCACCTTCTGGTGGTCACCTCGGGCGGCTTCGGGAAGAGGACCCCTCTTGCCGAGTACCGGCGCCAGGGGAGAGGGGGCAAGGGCATAAAGACCCTGCGGGTTACGGCCAGAAATGGCCCTCTCGTGGGGGTGGGGGTGACCGGGGAGGAGGATGAGGTCATCCTCATCACCGCCCAGGGTCAGGCCATCCGCCAGGAGGTCTCCCGCATCCCGGTCCAGGGGCGGGATACCCAGGGGGTGACCCTCATGCGCCTCGAGGAAGGGGACCGGGTGGCCGCCCTGGCCCTGGTGCTGGGTTCTCCTTGACCGTAAAAAGGCCGGGGGCGGTCCGGGATAATCAGACCATGCCGCGCTAGGACTACTCATGCGAGTACCAAATAATACGGTGTCCGAAGTGCCGTCGGCCGGTGCTGGTCCCCGAGGTGGCCGAGCGGTTAAAACTGGCGGACGAGTGCTGCGAGTACCGTTTGGGTTATGTACGGTGGCTGGCGAAGGCGGGCCAGCGGACCCTCTTGATGGCAGCTAGGCTTCTGAGGCTGGTTAAGATGCTGGCTGCTTGCGCTATTGCGCCTGCCGGCGGCCGGTCCTATATTCTCGAATCGAGGTGAGGGCCGTGGAAGTGGGGACCTGGCGCTTGAAGAAGGGTCTGGCCGAGATGCTCAAGGGCGGGGTGATCATGGACGTCACCACCCCGGAGGAGGCCCGGATCGCGGAGGAGGCCGGGGCGGTGGCGGTGATGGCCCTGGAGCGGGTGCCGGCTGATATCCGGGCGGCGGGAGGCGTGGCCCGCATGGCCGACCCGGAGGTGATCCTGAAAATCATGGAGGCGGTCACCATTCCGGTCATGGCCAAAGTGCGTATCGGCCACTTCGCCGAGGCCCAGATCCTCGAAGCCCTCGGGGTGGACTACATAGACGAGAGCGAGGTGCTCACTCCGGCTGACGAGGAGTTCCACATAGACAAGCATGCCTTCCGGGTGCCCTTCGTCTGCGGGGCCCGGGATCTCGGGGAAGCCCTCCGGCGCATCGCCGAGGGGGCGGCCATGATCCGCACCAAGGGTGAGGCGGGGACGGGGAACGTGGTGGAGGCCGTCCGCCACATGCGGCGCATCAACGCCGAGATCCGGCGGGTGGTGGCTCTCCCGGAGGAGGAGCTGGTGGCCGAGGCCAAGCGTCTAGGGGCCCCGGTGGAGCTCCTGCGGGAGGTGAAGACCCTTGGCCGACTCCCGGTGGTCAACTTCGCCGCCGGGGGGATCGCTACCCCGGCCGATGCTGCCCTGATGATGCAGCTTGGGGCCGACGGCATCTTCGTGGGCTCGGGGATTTTCAAGTCCGCCGATCCCGCCCGCCGGGCCCGGGCCATAGTGCGGGCCACCTCTTACCACCGCGACCCGGAGGTACTGGCCGAGGTCTCCCGCGGCCTCGGGGAGGCCATGCCGGGGATCGAGGTCTCCTCCCTCCCCCGGGAGCAGAGGATGCAGGAGCGCGGCTGGTAGCCCTTGGGCCGGGCGCTCCTCTCCGCCGTGCCGGCCCTTGTGGCCCTGGCCGCCGGGTATCAGGGGATCCAGGCGGTGTTTGCCTGTGTGCACAAGGCGGGCACGGACAGGGGTTGCTTGCTGGCGGGCTACTTCTGGCTTCTGGCGGCAGCTCTTTTTCTCGTCCTCTGGGTGGCCGGGCAGGTCGCCCTTGCCGGTCGCCGGAGACCCAGGGACGGGGAGGAGGGGGGCCGGACATGACGGTGGGAGTCCTGGCCCTGCAGGGCGATTTCCGGGAGCACCTCCTGGCCTTCCGGGAGCTCGGGGCCAAGGTGCGGGAGGTGCGCCGCCCGGGGGAGCTGGAGGGGCTTTCGGCCCTCGTCCTCCCCGGGGGGGAAAGCACCACCATAGGCCGGCTGATGGAGGAAGGCGGGCTTCTCCAGGCGGTCCGGGAGAGAGTGGAAGGAGGGAGACTGGCTCTCTTCGGCACCTGCGCGGGGCTGGTGCTTCTGGCCCGGGAGATAGAGGGGGAGGCGCTTTTGGAGTCCCGGCCCCAGCCCCGCCTAGGCCTCATGGACCTGACCGTGCGCCGCAACGCCTACGGCCGCCAGCGGGAGAGCTTCGAGACCCTCCTTCGGATACCCGTGCTGGGAGAAAAGCCCTTCCGGGGCGTTTTCATCCGGGCTCCGGAGGTGATCCGGGTGGGGGAGGGGGTGGAGGTGCTGGCCTTCTTCCGGGATCGCCCTGTTCTCTGCCGCCAGGGCCGCTTACTGGCTGCCTCCTTTCATCCTGAACTGACGGACGATCTGCGCCTTCACCGCTATTTCCTCAGGGTGGTGGCCTCTTGAATAGGGTGGATTTTGGGGATTACCCCCTCCCTTCCCTCCGGCCGCTTGAGCTTTCGGCCGAGGGGTTGCGAGTGCTCGACCAGAGGAGGCTTCCGGGGGAGGAGGCGTGGCTTTTGCTCCGCACCCCGGAGGAGGTGGCCGGGGCCATAAAGGAGATGGCCGTGCGGGGGGCTCCGGCCATCGGCCTGGCCGCCGCCTATGGGATCTTCCTGGCCGTCCGGGAAGCTGAGGAGGGAGACTGGCTTTCCGCGGCGGAGCGGGCGGCGGAGATGCTCCTTGCTACCCGGCCCACGGCGGCCAATCTCCGCTGGGCGGTGGAGAGGATGTACGCTTGCGCCCGCTCGCTCCAGGGGCTTTCGAGGGAGGAGGCGGCCGAGGCTTTGCGGGAAAAGGCGCTCCTTCTGCACCGGGAGGACGAGGAGATGAACCGGAGGCTCTCTCGCCTGGGGGCGGATCTTCTTCCCCCTCGCGCCCGGGTACTCACCCACTGCAACGCCGGGGCCCTGGCCACGGGCGGCTACGGGACGGCCCTGGGCATCCTCCGGGCGGCGCGGGAGCAGGGCAAAGAGGTGGAGGTCTTCGTGGGGGAGACCAGGCCCTGGCTTCAGGGAGCCCGGCTCACCGCCTGGGAGCTTTCCCGGGAGGGCTTCCCGGTCACGGTGATCACCGATGCGGCGGCGGGGATCCTGTTACAGCGTCGGATGGTCGATCTCGTGCTGGTGGGGGCGGACCGCATCGCCGCCAGCGGGGACGTGGTGAATAAGGTGGGGACCTACCCCCTGGCCGTCCTGGCCTCCCGCCACGGCCTGCCTTTTTACGTGGCTGCCCCCTGGTCTACCGTGGACACAGAACTCCTTTCGGGAGGGGAGGCCTCCATAGAGGAGAGGGGGAAGGAGGAGCTGGGCTATTCCCTTCCCCCGGGGGTTTCGGCCTGGAACCCGGTCTTCGACCTCACCCCGGCTGAACTGGTGACGGCCATCATTACCGACCGGGGGGTGGCCTTTCCGCCCTTTGCCACTTCCCTCCGGTTTTTGACCCGCGCCGGAGAACGGGGGAGGGACACTTTTCTTGCCTCGGCCTCAACCGGAGGAGAGGGCCGAGGGGGGACCTGAAAATGCTGGACCTGAAGCTGATCCGTGAGGACCCGGAAAGGGTGAGGAAGGGCATCGAGGCCAAGGGGAGCGATCCCGCTCTCCTTGCTCCGGTGCTGGAGAAGGACGAGAGGCGGAGGAAGCTGGCCACCGAGGTGGACGGGCTACGGGCCCGGCGGAACGAGGTAACGGAGGAGATAGCCCGGCGGAAGAGGGAAGGGCTCTCCGTAGAGGGGCTGGTGGAGGAGATGCGCTCCCTGGGGGGAGAGCTGAAGAGGAAGGAGGAGGAGCTTTCCCTCCTCGAGCGGGAGCTTGAAGATCTCCTGCTCCAGCTTCCCAATCTGCCGGCAGAGGAGGTACCGCTCGGGTACGAGGAGTGGGAGAACGTGGAGGTGCGCCGGGTGGGCAAGCCCCGGGAGTTCTCCTTCGATCCCCTGCCTCACTGGGAACTGGGGGCGAGGCTTGAGATCCTCGATTTCCGCCGGGCGGCGAAGATAAGCGGCTCCCGCTTCGCCGTTTTCTGGAGGGAGGGAGCCCTTCTCTGCCGGGCGCTCATAAACTTCATGCTCGACCTCCACGTCCGGGAACATGGCTACGTGGAGGTCTACCCGCCTTTTCTGGTCAACTCCCGCTCCATGATCGGGACGGGCCAGCTTCCAAAGTTCGGGGCGGATGCCTTCTCCGTCTACGGCCACGATCTCTGGCTCGTCCCCACTGCGGAGGTGCCGGTGACCAACCTGCACCGGGAGGAGATCCTGCCCGGAGACGCCCTGCCCCTGAAATACGTGGCCTACACCCCCTGCTTCCGCTCCGAAGCGGGGGCGGCGGGCCGGGACACCCGGGGACTCATTCGCCAGCACCAGTTCGACAAGGTGGAGCTGGTGAAGTTCGTCCGGCCGGAGGACTCGCCGAAGGAGCTGGAACTCCTGGTCCGCGACGCCGGGGAGGTGCTGGAGCGGCTCGGGCTTCCCTACCGGGTGGTGCTCATGTGCTCCGGGGAGACGGGGTTTGCCGCCCGGAAGAAATACGACCTAGAGGTGTGGATGCCGAGCTACGGCCGCTACGTGGAGGTCTCCTCCTGCTCCGACTTCGGGGACTTCCAGGCCCGCCGGGCCCGCATCCGCTTCCGGCGGGAGGAAGGGGCCCGGCCCGAGTTCGTCCACACCCTAAACGGGTCGGGCCTGGCCGTGGGGAGGACCCTGGCCGCCATTTTGGAGAACCACCAGGAAGAGGACGGTCGGGTTCTGCTCCCGGAAGCATTGCGCGCTTATGCTCACGGAATGAGTGTCATTGGTTAATCGGCCTAAATCCCCGGTTTTTTATTTAGCAAAATAAAAATAAAAAGCAATAACTAAGAATCGTCATTTGACGCTAATATTGACATCTTTTTGGCCTTGGAGTTATGGTGGTCTACGATGTTCTGCTTCTGGCGCTTAGGGAGCGCGGGTAATCGGGAGGTGAAAATAAAAGTAGGCACCGAGGCGTAATTTTTGAGGAAGAGCTTCTTAGGGGGGAGCGTGATCTATGTCCACATGGCTTAAGACCTGGGAGCCGGAAAAACCCGCAATTTTGGGCCCAGACGGGTAGCAAGATCGCCTGGCGGACGCTTATCTTGACTACTTTAAGTCTGGTGCTTTCCTTCGCCACCTGGTTCGCCGTGAGCGCGGTGGTAGTCCGCCTTCCCAATGTGGGTTTCCAACTTGACGTGACTCAACGGTTCTGGCTAGCGGCCATGCCCGGCCTGGCTGGAGGCACCTTGAGGATCATTCACTCCTTCCTCATCCCCATATTCGGAACACGGCACGTGATCACTGTGGCCACCTTCGCCAAGCTCCTACCCTGCATTGGTCTCGGCATAGTGGTACAAAACCCGGAGACCCCGTACTGGCTGCTTATGCTTCTGGCTTCGGCGGCGGTGACTTCTCCTCCTACATGCCCAGCACCAGCCTTTTCTTCCCCAAGCGGCTCCAAGGGACGGCGCTCGGTATCCAGGCCGGGATAGGGAACTTCGGAGTCAGTCTCACTCAGTTCGTCACCCCCTGGATCATCTCCTTCGCCGCCTTCGGGGCCCTGGCCGGTCCGCCCCAGACCTTCGTAGATAAGGCCAAGGGCATAACCAAGGACATCTGGCTGCAAAACGCCTATTACGTGTATATACCCTTCCTCATCGTGCTGGGGGTCCTCTGCTGGATCTTTCTGCGGAGCGTGCCCATCCGGGCCTCCTTCCGGGAGCAGCTCGATATCTTCGGGACAAGCACACCTGGTTCTGCACCATCACCTACATTATGACTTTCGGTTCCTTCTCGGGATATTCGGCCACTTTTCCTCTTCTGATCCGCGAACTTTACACTACCCAGTTCGAGGGGGGACCCGATCCCCTCAAATACGCGTTTTTAGGGCCGCTTGTGGGCTCGCTGATAAGGGTCATCATGGGGATAGTCTCCGACTACACCGGGGGAGCCATCCTCACCACCCTGGCCGGACTGGGGATGATCACCGGTATCGTCTTCGGGATCGCGGGCGGTTATTTCAATCCCACCTCCCTTGACCAGTTCCCCGTCTTCGTGGGCATCATGCTCTGGATATTCTTCTGGTCGGGCACAGGGAACGCCTCTACCTTCCGCCAGTACCCCATCATCTTCAAGCACAATCCGCGGATGGGAGCAGGGGTGGTAGGATGGACGGCAGCCGTCGCGGCGTACGGCCCTTTCATCTTCTCCAGCCTGATGGGCCAGGCCTTCAAGGCGGTGGGTAACCCCATACCTTTCTTCATCGAGGCTGCAGCCTATTACTTCATTGCCACGGCTATCAACTGGTGGTACTACCAGCGGAGAGGGTGCGAGCGGCCGAGCTGACATTCATAGCGAAAGAGAAGGGGGAGGGGGCAACTCCCTCCCCCTCTTTTCGAGATCCCCCAGGACCACGGTTGAGGACGCCCTTGATAGGTTTGCGGTTGGGTGTGCATTGATCGGGGGAAGGTCGCGGACCAGATTCAGGGGGTGATGCTGGCTGGCAAAAAGCTAACCCCTACCTCCCTCCGGCGGGGGCCGTCGAACTCGCAGAAAAACACGCTCTGCCAGCGGCCGAGGCTCAGGTGCCCCTCCGTCACCGGGAGAAGGAGGAAGGGGCCTACCAGGACCGACTTGACGTGGGCATCGGCGTTTCCCTCCACATGGTGATAGGGTCCGAACTGGGGGAAGAGCCGGGACAGCTGCTCCGAGATGTCCTGGGCCACGTCCGGATCGGCCCCCTCGTTCACGGCGAGGGCGGCGGTGGTGTGGGGGACCCACAAGTAGCAGAGCCCCTCCCGGGGGAGGGAGGGGTGTTCCCGGAATAGTTCCTCCAGGGCCGCCTCCACCTCCCGGGTAATATTCAAGAGCTCCGTCCGTCGGTGAGTGGTGATATTCAGGCGTTTCACTCGGGCTCCTCGGTCAGAAACCCCGCTCTTTCGGAGACCGTCTTTGCCACCGTTTCCGCCTGACCCGGCGCAAGCAGAAAAACGGGGTTCCCCTTTCCATATCTCTATCATAAACCACCCGCCGGCCTCCACCTACCGGTGGCAGCGCCCACTTCGCAGTAGTAATGTCTGGGTGGGAGGTGAGCGGACCGGGAAGATGCCTCACAAGTTTGATCCCCGGGAGGCGGGGAGGCTTTTTTCCGAAGAGAGGAGGAGCTGGCAACCCCCGGAGGTGGCGGTAACCGCCCTTGGACTGCGTCCGGGCGAGGTGGTGGCCGATCTGGGGTGCGGTCCGGGATACTTCACCCGGGCCCTGGCCCGGGCGGTGGGGGCGGAGGGGAAGGTTTATGCGGTGGACCTCTCTCCGGAGATGCTGGAGCGGCTCCGGGAGACCCTCGGGGAGAAGGAGTCCGGGCCCGGGGAGGCCCCGGTGGAGATCTTCCTGAGCGGGGAGCGGAGCGTACCTCTGCCTTCCGATTCTGTGGACGCGGTGCTCCTGGCCAACGTGCTTCACGAGGCGGAGGATCCGGAGGGGCTTTTGCGGGAGGCCAGGCGCATTGTGCGCCCGGGTGGCCGGTGCCTGGTGGTAGAGTGGCGAAAAGATGGCCCCTCTCCGCCCGGCCCTCCGGTGGAGGATCGGCTGGAGGAGGGCCAGGTGCTGAGGTGGGCGAGGAAGGTGGGATGGCGGGTGGCGGAACGGCCTGAGGTCGGCCCTTACCACTTCGCTCTGCTTCTGGAGGCAGGAATTGAGGAGGGGGAAAGGTGAAGCTTTTCGTCTCCGTGGACATGGAGGGAGTGGCGGGGGTGACCCACTGGGAGCAGGTGGAGCCGGGCTCCCGGGAGTACGAGACCGGCCGCCGGCTGATGCTCGGCGAGCTGAATGCCGCCCTGCAGGGGGCCTTCGAGGGAGGGGCGGAGGCGGTGGTAGTGAACGATTCCCACGCCGACATGAGGAACCTTTCCCCGGAAGGAATCTGGCGCCCTCCGGGGATGGAGGCCCGGGTGAGGCTCATCACCGGTGGACTCAAAGACCTTTCCATGATGGAGGGCATCCAGGAGGGAGGATACGCGGGAGCTATCTTTTTGGGCTATCACGGCATGGCGGGAAAAAGCGGAGTGCTCTCCCACACTTACTGCAGCCGGACCGTCTGCGCCGTCCGCTTGAACGGCTCGCTCGTAGGAGAGGCTACCCTAAACGCCGCCCTGGCCGGGGCTTACCAGGTCCCGGTGCTCTTCTTCTCCGGGGAGGCGGCGGCGGTGGAGGAGGCCTGGGCCATCCTCGGGGGGGTGCCCTCGGTGGTCACCAAGGCGGCCAGATCCCGCTACAGCGCGGCCTCCCTGCTTCCCGAGGACGCCCGGGCCCTGATCCGGCGGGGGGTGAAGGAGGCGGTGGAGAGGCTCCGGGAGTTCCGGGAGGAGGAGCGGCGCAGGAAGGTCACCCCTCTGCCGGTAAAGTCCGGTGAAGCCCGGGGGGGCTCCAACGAAGAAGGGGAAGGGGAGAGGGGCAGCTCCGGGGAAGAAGCCGAGGTGTCGGGGTCCGAGACTGAGCCGGAGAAGGAAGCCCGACCCCCCTTCTCTCCCTGGCTTCCCCCCAAGCCTTACATCTTGGAGGTGGCCTTCTTCCATCCCGGTATGGCCGACGCGGCCTCTCTTCTTCCCGATTCCTACCGCCGGGATCCCCTCACCGTGGCCTACCGGACGGAGGATTACCTGAAGTGCTTCCGGGCCTTCCGCTGCCTTCTGTATCTGGCCCGCACGGGCATGTAAAGGGGCTTGGCGCCTGGGTCTTAGGTCCCGCAAAAGGGTGGGGGCAGAGTGGCCCTGGAGCTCGCCCGCTTCTCACCCGCCGAAGGAGATTATTGAATCACCCCAGAGATCCAGGAGCACTCCGGCCAGGAGAAGCGGCCCTACCGCCAGGTTGGCGTTGAAGGCGGCAACTAATTTAGAGGGATCCCCCTGCCGGGCGGCCCGGTGCTGCCAGAGGATCAGGATGGCCACCGAAAGGAAGGCCAGAAGATAGCCCGTTCCCAGGGTGGCCTGGGGACCGGTGGAGATCTTTGCCTCCCGGAGGGAGATAGGGAAAAGGAGGAAGAGGGCCAGGCTCAGGAGGTGGGTGAGGAGAGAGGCGGAGAGGGCCGCTCTCTCCCCAAAGCGGGCGGGGAGGGAGCGGATGCCGTGACGCCGGTCGAAGTCCAGATCCTGCAAGGAGTAGATGATGTCTGCCCCGGCGATCCAGAGGCCGACGGCCAGGCCGAGGATGACCGGCGGCAGGGAAACTTCCCCCGCCACCCCGATCCAACCCCCAAAGGGACCCAAGAACTGGGCCGGGATCATCCAGTAGTGGCAGGTCCAGGTGAAGCGCTTGGCGTAAGGGTAGACCAGGATGGCGGCCACGGCCAGGGGGTAAAGCTTCAGGCACAAAGGATTCAGCCTGGCGGCAGCCAGGCCCAGAAGGGCCAGCGAGGCCAGGGCAAAGGCGCGGGCTTCCCGGGTGGTTATCCTGCCCGCCGGCAGCTCCCGGTGGCGGGTGCGGGGGTTGAGGGCATCTATCTCCCGGTCGGCCAGGCGGTTTACGGCCAAAGCTGCGCTCCTGGCGGCCACCATCCCCAGGGTGATCCAGCCGAACTTATCTTTCCCCGGCCATCCTCCTCCGGCCAGGAAGGCAGCGGCCCAGGCCAGGGGCAGAGCGAAAAGGGAGTGCTCGATTTTGACGAAGGAGGCGTAGAGAAAAACCTTCTGCCAGATCTTTCTGCCCATAGTCCCCGGGCTAGATCCCTCTTTTTCCCGTCTTCACGGGGGATTTACTCCTTTCAGCTCATAAAGAGGCCATTTTTTCCGCACGAGATCCAGGGTGGCCGGATCCGGCTCCACGAGCTGGGGGAAAGGCCGGGAGACTCCCTCTCCCGGCAGTTTCTCCGTCCCGTCCACCACCATCTTTCCCCCGAAGGAGGGGAGCCTCGAGGCGTGATCCAGCACGTCCAGAGGGCCCCGGGCGATCAGGACGTCCCTCTCCGGGTCGCAGTTGGAAAGGGCATACCACCACGCTTCCTGGGGATCGTGGACGTTAACCCCGGCGTCCACCACCACGATCACCTTGGCCAGGGACATGAGCCCCATGCCCCAGAGCCCGTACGCCACCCGGTAGGCCTGGCCGGGGTATTCCTTCTTTATGGACACAAATACCAGGTTGTGGAAAGTGCCTTCCGGGGGCATGTGGTAGTCCTCCACCTCGGGAAGCAGGAGCCGGACGAGGGGCAGAAAGAGCCTTTCGGTGGCCTGGCCGAGCCAGTAGTCCTCCATGGGGGGTCTTCCCACCACCGTGGCCGGGTATATGGGCTTTTCCCGGTGGGTTATGGCCGTCACCTCCAGCACCGGGAAAGGGGCGGGCGGGGTGTAGTAGCCGGTATGGTCGCCGAAGGGGCCCTCCAGCGCCGGTGGGGCGGCTGGGTCGGCCCAGCCCTCGATCACGAACTCCGCCTCCGCCGGCACCTCCAGGGGGACGGTCTTGGCCGGCGCGAGTTCCACTCCCTCCCCCCGCAGTAGCCCGGCCAGAAGTAGCTCATCCCACCCCTCGGGCAGGGGGGCGGAGGCGGAATAAATGGTAGCCGGATCTCCGCCGAGGGCCACAGCTACGGGGAGTTTCTCCCCCCGGGCGCGGGCCTTTTGGAAGTGGCGGTGGCCAGTCTTGTGCTCCTGCCAGTGGAGGGCCAGCCGCCGGGATCCCAGCACCTGGAGGCGGTACATGCCCACGTTGCGCCTCCCCGTCTCCGGATCCCGGGTAATGACCAGAGGGAGGGTGACGAAGGGGCCGGCATCGCGGGGCCAGGTGGTGACCACGGGGAGCTCCCCCAGATCCACCTGTTCCCCTTCTTTGACCACCTCCTGCACCGGGGCCCGAGAGATCCGGCGGGGGCGGAGGCGGGAGAGGTGAAAGAGCTGGCCGAGGAAACGCAGCCGGCGGGGAGGTTCCGATCCGGCCACCTTCAGGATCTCCTCCATCCGAGCGGACAGTTCCTCGAGCTTTCCCACCCCCAGGGCCCGGGCCATCCTTCTCTCCGTGCCGAAAAGGTTCATGGCCAAAGGAAAGGGGCTACCTCCCGGTCGCTCGAAGAGGAGGGCCGGACCTCCGGAGCGCGTGGCAGTCACCGCCAGGAAGGCGGCCTCGAGGTAAGGGTTCACCTCGCACCGGATGCGGGCCAGCTCTCCCTCGCGTTCAAGTTCGGCCAGAAATTCCCCTAGATTCCGGAAGCCCACCCGGTAAAGGGTAGCACACCTGGGGAGGTTCCGCAGGTGGGTCTCGACGGGTCGCCCAACCGTGTATCTCCGGAGTCTACCGCCCGGACCGTACCACCCCTCCGCCGACGCCCTTCTCCTACCGCGATGCGGACATTTCCCCTGGATCTCTCGCCAGCCAGTTCCCTGCACCGAGCCCGGAACCCCTGGTTCGGGATTCACCTTTTGTTCGGGTAATCTTATGAGCTGAAAAAAATCTGTACGCGAGCCGGGACCGGGGTGGTGGAGAGGGTTTGGGAAAAACCGGTGCGACAGACCGGGTTTACCTCGGGGTGGACATAGGCTCGGCCACGGTGAAGGTGGCCGGGGTGGATGACCGGGGGGAGCCTGCGGGTTCCCCGGTCTATTTGAGGCATGACCAGTTCCCGAGCCAGGTGGAGGCCTTGAAACACGCTCTTTCCCGCTACCTCGAAAGCCTTCCGCCGGGATGCCGGGTGGGCGGGGCGGGCACCACGGGAAGCGGCCGGGAGCTGAACAAAAAGATCATCGGCGCCGACATCAGCCGAACGGAAATTTTTGCCCACGCCGCAGGTATCGCCTACCTCCTCCGGCGGGGGGGGCTTCCCGCCGATCGGGTGGGGACGGTGATCGAGATCGGGGGCCAGGATGCCAAGGTCATCGTCTTCGATGACCGGGGGATCCCCGTATTTTTCAACATGAACACCATCTGCTCGGCGGGGACGGGGGAGTTTTTGAAGCAACTGGCCGACGAGGCGGATATCCCTCTGGCCGAGCTCGGCCCCACCGCCCTCCGCTCCCGGGTTCCGGCCCACATAGATGCCACCTGCACCGTCTTCTCCAAGCGGGACTTCCGTCACCTCACCCAGAAGGGGGTGCCCCTCGAGGACCGACTCATGGGGGTCTGCCGGGCCATGGTTAGGAATTACCTGCGCAACGTGGTGCGGGACATCCCCCTGCGGGAGCCGGTGTTTTTTCAGGGTGGGGTGGCCTTTAACCAGGGGGTGAGGCGGGCCTTCGAGGAGGCCCTGGGATGCCCGGTGTACGTTACCCCCCAGAACGACGTGGTGGGGGCCCTGGGCATGGCGGTCATCGTGCGGGACCACATGAGCGGAAACCCGGCCCTTCTTCCCGGCTTCCGGGAGGATTTCTTCCAGCGGCGCTACGAAAGCCGCATCCGCTACTGTCACGGGTGCCCCAACGCCTGCGACCTCACCCAGCCCTACGAGGTGGTGGGGGATGAAGAGGTGGTGTTGGACACCCTGGGAGGGCGTTGCGAGGGGTGCCGGAACCCCCGGAACGTGAAGCCCCACCCCCAGGGGATGTCCCGGCTCTCCCTTCCCGTGATCCGCACCGCCCGGCGGGAGCGGGTTTTCGACATCCTCACCCCCTTCCCCTCGCGCCGCAGCTCGCGGGGGATGCTCTTCGCCGGCATAGACGGCGGTTCCCGGGGTACCAAGTGGGCTATTATCCGGAGCCTCACCGAAGGGGAGCCGGAGGTGGAGATAGTGGGGGCAGGGGCGGTGGACACGGGAGGGGATGCTCTCCGGGCTCTTTTCCGGGTGCTGGAGGAGATCTCCCGCTCCCTTCCCCCGGGGGCGGAGCTCGGGGGAGTGGCCACCACGGGGAGCGCCGGAGAGCTCTTCCGGGACGTGATCACGGAAAGGGAGAAGGACACCTCCGACGTCCGGGTCACGGAGATCATCGCCCACTATGCCTGGGCCAGCTACTGGCTGCCCGGGGTGGGCACGGTGATGGACATAGGGGGCAACGACACCAAGCTCATCGCCGTGGGGGAGCGGGGGCTGGATTTCGCCATGAATGACAAGTGCGCCGCCGGCACCGGCTCCTTCCTCGAGGCGGTGGCCCGCCGCTTCGGGGTGCCCATAGGGAGATTTGGGGAGGTGGCGCTCGCCTCCCGGAGCCCGGCCCGCATAGCCGGCCGCTGTGCCGTCTTCGGGGAGTCGGACATCGTCCACAAGTCGAGGATCGGGTTCGCCCCTGAAGACCTCTTCCTCGGGCTGGCCTACGCCATCTGCCGCACCTACCTCTCCGATGTGGGTAGAGGAAAGCCCCTGCGGCTGCCCGTTGTGGCCCAGGGGGGAGGGTTTCTCAATTCCGCTTTGCAGAAGGCCTTTCGCGACACCCTGGAGCTGGGGCCTGAGGAGTTCGTGGTGCATGAGGATCCCCGCTACGTCCTCTGCGCCGGGGCTCTGGGGGCGGCCCTCCTGGCCCGGGCCCGCTACGAGGAGGGGATGGACTCGGGCTTCAAGGGTTTCCCCAGGCTTTTCTCCTCCACCTACCGGACGGTGAGCACAAACTGCTCCTTTCCCGGTTGCGGCCGCTCCTGCCGGGGGCTGGTCCTCCTCCTGGAGGATGGAAAGCCTCTTGCCGGCTACAAGTCCATAGACTGTCGTTTCGGGTTCTTCGACGGCCGGGTGGAGGAGGGGGAGGAGAAAGAATATATGGAGGAACTTTGGCGCTCGGAGGAGGAGGTTTTTGCCGTCCGCTGAGGCTCTGGAGTCCTGTGCCCGAAAGGCGAGGAACACGAAGAAGGTGGGCCTGGTCTCCGCCTTCACCGGCCACTACCTCTCGGTCCAGGTTCTAGGACGGTTTCTGGAGCTCGCGGGGATGGAGGTGGTGCGTTCCCGGATTACCACTCCCCGGGTGATAGAGGCGGGCACTACCCTCTCCAGCGCCGACTTCTGCATCCCCCTCCGCACTTACGTGGGGCACGTCTTCTATCTCCTCTCCGAGCACCCGGATATTGAGGCCCTCGTGGCCCCCAACGTGCTCAGCGAGGACGGATTGAGTTCCACCTGCTCCAAGTACCGGGATGTGGGCGGGGTGGCCATAAGGTCGCTCTCCCACTCCCTGGGCTATCTTTTGGCCCGCTCGGACCGGGAATTAAGGAGCGCCTGGTGCGAGCTCCTCCCTCCGGAGACCCTCTCTGCCCTCCTGGAGAGGGGGAGGAGAATACCCGAGGTGGTGATGGTGGATCTCCGCTCTCTCGGGCGGGATGCCCTCTTCCAGGCTTGCTTCGAGGTTTATGCTCAGCTGGCAGAACTTCCCCCCTTCTCTCGCCTTCTGCGTCTCCTTCCCCGGGAGTCGACCCTTCTCCGCAGGCTCCGGGAGGCCTTCGAGGCTGCCTACCGGCAGGTGGTAGAGGAGAGGCCCTGCCGGGCCTACGAGATCCTCTCCGATCCCCGGAAGCCCCGCCTGGCCATCGTGGGCCGGCGGTACCTGGTGCACGACCCCTCCCTAACCTGCGACCTCAAGCCCTGGTTCGAGCGGCGGGGGGTGGCGGTGGTGACCGCCCAGGACGTCCCCCGGGAGGAGCTCTTCCCCCTCTACGCCCGGGTGGACGGCTACTACGACACCCACAAGGAGGGACAGGCCCTCATAGACTGGGCGGCGGACAAGGTGGACGGATTCATTTCCGTGGGCAGCTTCGGCTGTCACCCCGATGCCTTCCAGACCGATTTCCTGGCCGACTACGCCCGGAGGAGGGGGCTTCCCTGCTGGGTTTTGCGCTACGACGAAAACGCCGGGGCGGCCGGCTTCCACACCCGCTACGAGACCATCCTGGCCTTTCTGGAGGAGCGGAGGGATCTCCGCCTGCGGGGGGAGGCTCCCCAGCCTATCGAAGTGGAGGGTTTATCCGCCCGGCGAGTCTCCGGCCGCCCGGGAGAGTTCTCCGACTTTCCCGGGAGGGCGGGGCGGGAGGCGGCAGTCCGCCCCCGGCCTAAAAAGCCCCTTCTGGTCTGGCCCTACATGGGGGAGATCCTGAACCTCATCGTGGAGGAGGCCTGCCACCAGCTCGGGCTTTCCGAATACTTCCTTTCCCCCGTCCCCTTAACCGAGGAAACCATGGAAGCGGGTAATGACCGCTACACCGAATCCTGTTCCCCCTATGCCTGTTCCACGGGCACTTTGAAGAGCTCCATCGCCCGGGCGCTGGACCTTTTGGAGGAGGAGGCCCGGCGGGGCCGGGCCGAGCCCCGCCGCATCATCGCCCTCATGGCCCGGGGGGAGGGTCCCTGCACCTTCGGCTGGTACGCCATAGTCCAGGCTTTGCATCTCCCGGAGGAGTTTTCTTCCCGCCTCCGGCAGGGGGGGCACACCCTGGAGTTCGCCACCATGGGGCTGGACGGGTTCGGGGACTTTATCCGCGACCTCTCGGAGATCGGGGACCGGGAAAAACTCCGGCCGGTCCTGGACTACGTCCAGGCCTGGGAGCGGGGATTTGAAGGTCTCTCCCGCTTTCGGCGCTCCCTGCTTCGCCTGAGGCTCCTTCGCTTTATTTCGGGGCTTCTCCGCCCCCTCTGGGCCAAGCTCGATGCCGCCGAGGACCTGAGACGGCGGAGCCTTCTCCTCCGGGCCCACGATCGGCGCTTCGGGGACACAGACCGGGCTTACCGCCAGGCGCTGGAGCTCCTCCGCCAGGCGCACTCGGTGGAGGAGATCCGGGAGGCCCACCGGAGGGGGGTGGAGCTTCTGGAGCGGGTGCCTCGCGATTTCTCTCCCCGGCCCCGGGTGGTGGTGGTGGGGGAGATATACGTGGCCCTCACCTCCTTCGCCAACCGGGGGACGGTGGAGAACCTTCTCGGGCGGGAGGGGGTAGAGGTGGTGGAGGGGGTTACCCTGGGGGGGTTCGTGCGCCACAGCCTCCGGGAGATGAAGAGGAGAGCCCGCCGGAACCACCCTCTCCTCCGCCCCCTGCTCGACGCCCTCTCCCGCCGGGGGGTGAAGCTTCTCGAGCAGCGGATCCGCGACCCCGAGGCCCGGCCCTTCCTGGTGCATGAGGTGGGGGGAGACGGTCTTCTTTCCGTGGCCCACGCCCGCCACGAGGTAGAGGAGGGGGCAGACGGGATACTGCACCTTTTCCCCTTCAAGTGCATGCCCGAGGGGATAGCCAAAGACGCGGTGAAGGAGATAGCCGATCTTTACGGGGTACGTTACCTCTCCCTGAGCTTCGACAAGGAGACGGATATCGAGCGGCTGAAGACGGAGGTCTCCACCTTCGCCTCTCTCCTCCGGGCGGAGATGTCCCGCCGGGGCGGGGGAGATCCCTCTTGCTACTGGGCCTGGAAGCGGGCGGAGATATCCCGCCGGAAGAGGATCGGGGAAGAGGTGGCCCGTCTCTACCAGCGGTACCGCCGAAGCCGCCTGACGGACTAAGGTGCCCCGGGATACCTCAGCCACCGGCTTCCCGCTTTCCCGCGCCAGCCACCGCCTGAGCCCGTTGCGATAATACTTTTCCCGGAAGTGATATATTGCTGGAGGGGATACCATGCCCCGGTTGCTTGTACACCTGAATCTTCGGCTGACCCCGGGCCGCTTCGACCGGGCACTCCGGGCTGCCGGCCGCTTCGCGGGCGACGCGACACCACGACCGCTACCTTGAGGATGCCTACCGCCGCCGTTCTACATCGTTCGCTTCCTCGTAGTTTTAGAATCCCGTGCTGTGCGGGCAGAGCTGGCCCGGGTGCTGGAAGATCTGGCCCGGGGTCTCGGGGCCGACCTTTTGCCCTTCCCCCTCCGCTGGCGGAAGGAACTTTGCGGGGCGGTGGCCGAGATGGCCTCCTCCCTCTGCCGGGGCTGCCCGGGCCGGGAGGGCTGCTGGGGGGAGCGGTTCTTTTCCACTTTCCGCTTCCTACGCCAGCTTCTGCTTAAAGAGAGGAATCCCGGCTTCTGCCTCCGGGAGGGGGAGATGAGGGCCCTGGCCGGGGCCTGGAGGACGGCTCTTCACTGGAAGGCCCGGGCTCTTCGCCGAGAAGAGGAAATGAAGTTCCAGCTCTCCCTGGTCCTGGAGAATCTTTCCCTGCTCCTGGGCCTCCTGCCGGGCCCGAAGGGGGAGAAGGGCCAACCCCGGTTGGAGGCGCGGTGGGCGGTGGGAGGCCAACCTCCTTTGGGCCGGAGCGGGGATGCGGCAGTGGTGGTGGAGAAGGGTTTTCGCCTCTACGCCATCCTGGCCGACGGCATGGGGCGGGGAGAGGGGGCAGGAGCCGATAGCCGTATGGCGGTGGAGACGGGGGAGAGGCTCATCCGGTCCGGGGCTTCTCCGGAGGAGGTGCTCCTGGGCTTGAACCTTCTCTTCCTCCTCCGCCTGGGGGAGGAGAGGTTTTTGAGTCTCGATTTTCTGGAGCTGGATCTCTCCCGGAAGGAGGCCCGGCTCTGGAAGGCGGGCGGGGCCCCCTCCTACCGCTTCCGCTGGGGGCGGGAGGAGGTATTCCGCTCCTTTTGCCCTCCTCTGGGGGTTCTTCCCCTCTCTTGTACTCCCTTCCGCTTTGGGATCCTCCCCGGGGACCTGCTACTCTTGATCACGGACGGGGTGGAGGGTTCGGCCTCCCGGTTGCGGGAGATAGTGGCCTCCTCCGGCCATCCGGAATCCATCCTCGCCCGGCTCCTGGAGGTTCCCGAGGAGGTGGAGGACGACGCCGCGGCCGTGGTCCTTTCCCTTTCCCGCCCCCAGCGCCGCTGACTTCCGGGCTTCGGTGCTCCTGACCATCCGCTACTTCCGGCTTTTTGACCCCGGGGAGAAGGTGCTGGTGGGGGTTTCGGGAGGACCGGATTCCCTGGCTTTGCTCCTGGTGCTGCACGAGCTGGCCTCTTCTTTGGAGATAGGGCTGCACGTGGCCCACCTGAACCACCGGCTCCGCCCGGAGGCGGGGGAGGAGGCGGATTTCGTCCGGGAGGTGGCCTCCTCCCTGGGAATTCCCTGCACGGTGGGGGCGGAGGAGGTCCGGGAACTGGCCCGCTCCCGCCGGCTAGGCCTGGAGGAGGCAGGGAGGGAGGCCCGCTACGCCTTCTTCCACCGCCTTCGGGAGGAAGTGGGAGCCCGGAAGCTGGCCCTGGCCCACACCCGGGAGGATCAGGCGGTCACCGTTCTCCACCGGCTTCTCCGGGGGGGCGGCCGGCGGGGGCTTAGGGGGATGCTTCCCTGCCGGGAGGGATGGATCGTGCGCCCTCTTCTATACACCGGGCGGGATCAAGCGGAGGCCTATCTCCAGGAGAAGGGGGTTTCCCCCCTCCGGGATCCTTCCAATTTGGACCCTGCTTTTTTGCGTAACCGCCTGCGGCACGAACTCCTTCCCCTTCTCTGCCGATACAATCCCCGGGTGACGGAGAGGCTGGCTCAGCTGGCGGAGGTCTTCCGGGCAGAGGAGGAGTGGCTGGACGCGCTGACCGAGGAGGTTTTTCGTTCCCAGGCCCTGGTCTTTCCCGGGGTGGTGGCTCTTCCCCGGGAGTCCTTCCTCTCCCTCCCCCTGGCCGCCCGGAGGCGGCTTCTGCGCCGGGCTTACGCCTCCCTCTCCTCGGCGGAGCTGTCTTTCGGGCGGGTGGAGGAAGCCCTGGAGGTGGCGGAGGTCCCGGAGGTGCGGGCGACTTCCCTGCCCCGACGGGTTACTGTCCGGCGGGAGGGGCCTTTTCTCGTGCTGGAGGGGAGGGGGGAGCGAGCCTTCTCCTTCTTCCTCTCCCCGGAGGAGGAGAAGGAGATCCCGGACTCCGATCTTTCCGTACGGGCCTTCTGGGCGGAGAGGGCGGAGGGTGACGGCCGGATCAAAGCCTGCTTCGAGCCCTCCCGCCTTAAGTGGCCGCTCCTCGTCCGCTCCTGGCAGCCGGGCGACAGGTTCCAGCCTTCCGGTGCCAGAGAGCCGATCAAGATCAAGGAATTCTTTTCCCGGCTGGGGGTGCCCCGTTTTTTCCGCTCCCGGGTGCCTCTTGTGCTTTCCGGTGATAAAATAATATGGGTGGCCGGCTACGGCCAGGATGCTCGCTTCGCCCCTGCCGAAGGGGGCGGGCGGGTTCTGTGTCTCGAGCTCGGGTTTCTGTCCCCCGCACCCCGGCGCGTGATACAATAATATGACTCGGCATATGGCAGGGAGGGGAGAGGAAGATGGCCAATCCAAAGGTGTGGCGCTCGGTCGTCATCTACGGCCTTCTTTTTCTCCTCATCCTTAGCTTCTTCAACTTCCTGGCCCTTCCGCACCGTTCCGGGAACGAGATCAGCTACGACTCCTTCCTCCGTTACCTCCGCGAGGGTAAGGTGGTGGAGGTGCGGATCCAGAACGAGGGCCGGGTGGAGGGGCAGCTCCGGGACGGCCAGATATTCTTCACCGTGATCCCGCCGGAGGCGGCGGAGGTGCGGACCCTCCTCCTGGAGAAGGGGGTGCGGGTGTACTACCAGCCCCCGGCCCAGAATCCCTGGTGGGGTACGCTCCTCAGCACCATCCTGCCGGTGCTCATAGTAGTGGGGGCTCTAGCGCTCCTCATGCAGCAGAGCCAGCTCGGGGGTTCCCGCATCCTCCAGTTCGGCCGGAGCCGGGCCCGGATGCACTCGGCTGACGACCCCGACCGGCGGGTGCTCTTTGACGACGTGGCCGGGCTTGACGAGGCCAAGGAGGAGCTGGCCGAGGTGGTGGATTTCCTGAAGAACCCCAAGCGCTACCAGCAGATGGGAGCCCGCATTCCCAAAGGAGTTTTGCTCTTCGGCCCGCCGGGGACGGGGAAGACTCTTCTGGCCCGGGCGGTGGCCGGGGAGGCGGGGGTGCCCTTCTTCAGCATCAGCGGTTCCGACTTCGTGGAGATGTTCGTGGGGGTGGGGGCGGCCCGGGTGCGGGATCTTTTCGAGACGGCCAAAAAGAACGCTCCCTGCATCGTGTTCATAGACGAGATAGACGCCGTGGGCCGCCAGCGGGGAGCGGGCTACGGCGGCGGCCACGACGAGCGGGAGCAGACCCTCAACCAGTTGCTGGTGGAGATGGACGGGTTTAACGCCAACGAGGGCATCATCGTCATGGCTGCCACCAACCGGCCGGACGTGCTGGATCCCGCTCTTTTGCGCCCCGGCCGCTTCGACCGGCAGATAGTTATTGATCGGCCCGATCTCAAGGGGCGGGAGGCCATCTTGAGGGTGCACGCCCGGGGGAAGCCCCTGGGGGAGGACGTGGATCTATCCGTTCTTGCCCGGCGCACCCCGGGGTTCACGGGAGCGGATCTCGAGAACCTCATGAACGAGGCGGCTCTCCTGGCCGCCCGGCGGCGCAAGAAGGCCATCGGGATGCAGGAGCTGGAGGAGGCCATAGACCGCATCGTCTCCGGCCCGGAGAAGAAGAGCCGGGTGATCGGAGAAAAGGAGCGGGAACGGGTAGCCTTCCACGAGGCCGGCCACGCCCTGGTCTCCAGCCTGCTTCCGGGGGCGGATCCGGTGCACAAGATCTCCATCATCCCCCGGGGAGCGGCTTTGGGCTACACCCTCCAGCTCCCGGCGGAGGACCGCTATCTCGTTACCCGATCGGAGATTCTGGATCGCATCACCGCGCTCCTGGCCGGGCGGGCGGCGGAGGAGCTGGTCTTCGGGGAGATCTCCACCGGGGCCCAGGACGATCTCGAGCGCTCCACCAAGATGGCCCGGCGGATGGTGATGGAGTACGGGATGAGCGAGGAGCTGGGGCCGCTCACCTTCGGCACCCGCCAGGACACGCCCTTCCTCGGGCGGGATCTGGCCCGGGAGAGGAACTACAGCGAAGAGGTGGCGGCGGCCATAGACAAAGAGGTGAACGCCCTCATCACCCGGCTCTACCAGCGGGCTTTGGATCTCCTGCGCAGCCATCGGCAGAGGCTGGAACTTCTGGCCCGGCGGCTGATGGAGAAGGAGACCCTGGAGGGCGGGGAGCTTCAGGAACTCCTGGTTCCGGCCTGAGAATATGCGGGGGTGGGGAGGGCGGGGCTTCCTTTTGCCTCCCTATGTCCCGGGGAAATCCCTGGAGGAGCTGGAGCGGGAGGCGGGGATCCGGGACGCGGCAAAGCTGGCCTCCAACGAGAACCCCCTCGGCCCTTCCCCCCGGGCTCTGGAGGCCGCCGCCCGCTCTCTCGAGCGGTCCCACCTCTATCCCGAGGGCTCCTGCCCTGATCTCCGCCGGGCCCTGGCTGAACGCTATGGACTCGATCCCGGGAATGTCTTCGTCTCCAACGGGGCGGACAACGTCCTCGCTCTTTTGCCCCTGGCCTTTGTGGAAGAGGGGGAGGAGGTGCTCTCCGCCGGCCCTACCTTCCCCGTCTACCGCCGGGCCGCCTTGCTGGCCGGAGGGGTGTACCGGGAGATCCCGCTGGAGGACTTCCGTTTTCCCCTCTCCTCTCTCCTCCGGGCCGTGGGACCGAGAACGAAGATGGTTTTCGTCTGCAACCCCAACAATCCCACCGGCACCTGGGTGGAAGGGGAGGAGGTGGAGGACTTTCTCTCCCGGCTTCCCTCTGAGATCCTGGCCGTCTTCGACGAGGCCTATATAGAATATGCTCCTCCCGGAGTTTCCCCCTTTCCCGCCCTTCTCCGCCGCTACCCCAACGCCATCTCCGTCCGCACCTTCTCCAAGGCCTACGGCCTGGCCGGGATGCGGGTGGGCTACGCCCTGGCGGCGGAAGAGGTGGTGGAGGCTCTCGACCGGGTGCGCGATCCCTTTCCCGTGAGCCGGGTGGCGGAGAGGGCGGCTCTGGCCGCGCTCGAGGACGAGGAACATCTCGGGAAGACCCTCCGCCTGAACGCCGAAGCCAGGGAGTTTTTGTGCCGGGAGCTGGACCGTAGGGGGTGGCGCTACCTGCCCACTGCCACCAACTTTCTCCTCATCCACCTCGGGCGGCCGGCGGATCCGATCTTCCAGGGGCTCCTCCGCCGGGGGGTGATCGTGCGGCCCGGAACCGGCTTCGGTCTGGGAGGGTGGATCCGGGTGACCCTGGGCCGGCGGGAGGATCTGGAGCGGTTCCTCCGGGCTCTGGACGCGGAGGTGGGGGAGGCCCGCTGAGGGACAGGCCGGTTTTCTATCTGCGCTTCGGCCGCTTTTCGCTGGAGTTTGGCCGCCGCACTCTGGTGATGGGCATTCTCAACTTGACCCCCGATTCCTTCTACGACGGGGGGTGGCACCTGGGACTGGAGGCGGCGGTGCGCCGGGCGGAGGAGATGGTGGCGGAGGGGGCGGACATCGTGGACGTGGGGGGGGAGTCCACCCGCCCGGGAGCGGTGCCGGTGGGCGAAGAGGAGGAGAAGGCTCGGGTGATCCCGGTGATCCGCGTCCTGGCCGAGCGGCTTCCGGTGCCCGTGTCCGTCGACACCCAGAAGAGCGGGGTGGCCCTCGAGGCCCTGCGGGCCGGGGCCTCGTGCATAAACGATGTCTGGGGGCTGCAGAAGGATCCGGAGATGGCCCGGGTGGCGGCGGCCTTCGGGGTGCCGGTCATCGCCATGCACAACCGCTTCGAGCCCCTTACCGGAGGGGACGTGATGGCGGACATCAAGTCCTTTTTGCGCCGGAGCCTGGAGATCGCCGACCGCTCCGGGCTTGGCCGGGAGCGGGTGATCGTGGATCCGGGGTTCGGCTTCGGTAAAACGGTGGAGCAGAACCTCGAGGTGGTGGCCCGCCTGGGAGAGCTGCGGGAGCTGGGACGGCCCATCCTCCTCGGTCCCTCCCGCAAGTCCACCATCGGGAGGGTGCTCGACCTCCCGGTGGAGGAGCGGCTTGAGGGGACGGCGGCGGTGGTAGCTCTGGCCTGCGCCCAGGGGGTGGATGTGGTCCGGGTTCACGACGTGCGGGAGATGGTCCGGGTGACGCGCATGGCCGACGCCGTAATCCGGAAGAGCCCCTGGCCGGAGACCCGGCGCCCCCCGGCGGAAGACGAGCTCCGGCTGGAGGGACTGGAGTGGGGTAAGGCCCGCCTTTCTTTTACCTTGCGCCCGGGACTTACCCATCCCCGGTCCGCCTGGGAGGAGATCCGGGATATTTTGGATTCCAGGGCCGAAGCCGACCCCTTTCAGCCCGATTTCCTCCCCTCCCTGGCCGGAGAGATCCTAGAGGCCTTCCCCTTTCTTTCCTCGGTGCGCCTTCGCCTGGAGCTCCCCGCTCCCGGGGAAGGGAGGGGAAAGGTAGTGCGGGAGACGGAGAAGGCCCGGTGATCTTCTATTTGGGTTTGGGCTCCAACCTGGAGTCCCGCCTGGGCCACCTGAAGGGGGCTTTAGGGAAGCTGGCGGAGAGAGGGTACGGGATCCTGGCCCTCTCCGGGATTTACGAAACCCTCCCCTGGGGTTACCGGCATCAGCCCCTCTTCCTCAACCTGGCCCTGACTCTCCGGGCGGAGGTGGATCCCTTTTATCTTCTCCGAGAGCTCAAGGAGATAGAGCGGGAGGTGGGGAGGATTCCCTCCTGCCGCTGGGGGCCGCGGGCGGTGGACCTCGACATTCTCGCCGCCGAGGGTTTCACCTGCCGGACGGAGACCTTGGTCCTGCCTCATCCCCGCCTGGCCCGGAGGCCCTTCGCCCTCCTTCCCCTGGCGGAGATAGCCCCCCAGCTTCTCTTCCCGGGGAGGGGCCGGGTGGAGAAGATGAGCTTTCGGGTGGGGTGGGAAGGGGTTTTCTTTTGGGGAAGAATGCTTCCCGGGGGGAGGTGCATCCGGAGACGTGCTCCTTTCGGACGGGCCCGTCTATCGGTTCCGCTCCGTCTTCTCCACCCAGGACGTGGCCCGCGCTTTAGCCCGGGCCGGCGCTCCTGAGGGAACGCTGGTGGTGGCGGAGGAGCAGGTCCGGGGGAGGGGTAGGAGGGGCCGGCGGTGGCTATCCCCGCCCCCGGGAACGGGTCTTCTCTTCACCGTCATCCTCCGGCCCCGGGTGTCCCGGGATTCCTCCTCCCTCACCCTGGTGGGGGGACTGGCGGCGGCCCGGGCGGCCCGGCGCTGGGGGATCCCCGTGGAGATCAAGTGGCCCAACGACCTGCTCCTTAGGGGCCGGAAGTGTGGGGGGGTGCTGGGGGAGACCGAAAGGGAAGCGGTGCTCCTGGGGGTAGGGGTCAACGTTTCCTCCCCTCCTCCGGGGATGGAGAGAGAGGCCTCCTGTCTCTGGGAGGGAGCCCGGGTGGACCGGGAGGAATACCTGGCCGCCTGGCGGGAGGAGTTCTTCTCCCTTTATCGCCGATGGAGGGAAACGGGCTTCGGAGATCTGCGGAAGGAATACCTATCTTTCTGCTCTCTTTTGGGGAAAGAGGTGGAGGTGCTGGTGGGGGAGATGCGACGGAAGGGAAAAGTTAACGATATAGGGAGCGAGGGAGAGCTTCTTCTTTCCACCGGGGTGGTCCGGGTGGGAGAAGTGGCCAGGGTGATACAATAGGAAATCCACGGGGGGTTTTGGCCCCGGATACATACAATGCCAGAAGGAGCCCCCCGACGGGAGGCGAATTGGTACGGCAATGGCCGAAGGAGGGGCGGAGATGGTTCAAATGCAACTGGTGTCCGTGGGCACGGTGGGCGGCACAGACGATCACCTGATGGTGCTGAAGGAAGTCCACGGCAGCCGCATCCTGGTGGTGAGCATCGGTATCATGGAGGCCACGGCCATCGCCGTGGCTCTCGAGGGTATCGAAGCTCCCCGCCCCATGACTCACGATCTTTTAGCCAGCGTCATCCGGCGGCTGGGAGCCGAGCTGGAGCGGATAATCATCCACGACCTCCGGAACGAGACCTTCATCGGCCAGCTCGACCTCCGGACCGAGAAGGGGGTTTTGGAGATAGACTGCCGCCCCAGTGACGCTGTGGCTTTGGCCGTGCGACTCGGTGCCCCCATCTACGTAACAGAGGGGGTGCTGGAGGCGGCGGCCATCACCGCCTCGGAGGACGAACCCGGCACCGCCTAGTGCGCCGCGTCGTCAGCGTTAGCCTCGGCTCCTCCCGCCGGGACCACCGGGTAGAGCTGGAGCTTTTGGGCGAGAAGTGGGAGATAAGCCGCCGGGGGACCGACGGGGATATAAGGAAAGCCCGGGCCTTAATCGCCGAGCTGGACGGAATCGTTGATGCCATAGGGCTGGGAGGCATAGACCTCTATCTGGTGGCCCGTGGGAGACGCTATGTCATACGGGATGCCCTGCGCCTGGCCCGGGCGGCGAAAAAGACCCCGGTGGTGGACGGCTCGGGCCTCAAGGACACCCTGGAGAGGCGGGCGGTGCGCTGGCTGGAAGAAAAGGACATCTTCCACTTCCGGGGGAAGAGGGTGCTTTTGGTCTCGGCGGTGGACCGCTTCGGTATGGCCGAGGAGCTGGCCCGGTTCGGAGCCCGGCTGACCATGGGAGACCTCATCTTCGCCTTCGGGCTTCCCCTCCCCATCCGCTCCTTCTTCACCCTGAACGTCCTGGCTTTTCTTCTTCTGCCCGTCATTTGCCGGCTTCCCTTCACCCTCCTCTATCCCACGGGAAAGAGTCAGGAGGAAATGAAGCCCCGCTCCCTGCAAGGCCGCTACTACCTCGGTGCCGACGTCATCGCCGGGGACTTCCACTTCATCCGCCGCTACCTCCCGGAGAAGCTCCCCGGTCGGGTGATTCTGACCAATACGGTCACCTCTGCGGATGTGGAGCTTCTTCGCTCCCGGGGGCTCCGTCTCCTCGTCACTACCACCCCGGAGCTGGGGGGCCGGTCCTTCGGGGCCAACGTGATGGAGGCCCTCCTAGTGGCGGCCAGCGGCCGGCGGCCGGAGGAGCTCAGTCGCCAAGACTACGATAGGCTTCTCGACGAGCTGGAGTTCGCTCCCCGGGTGGAGGTCCTTGCCTCCTCCTGAAGAAGTCTTCTTACTGCTTCCCGGAGGGCGGAGGTTCCGGTTCCTTTCTCCCTGCCGTTTTCGGGCCCCTTTCTCCTGGGCCGGGATCTCCTGTCGGGTGGCGGAGGTGGGGAGGGGCCGGCTCGAGGAAGCCCTGCGTTTTCTCCGGGAGCAGGGGAAGCACCGGGTCTTCCTTTCCCCTTCCCTACGGCGCCTGGCCGGCCGACCCCCCTGGAGTCTTTTCTCCCTCCGGGTGGCGGTGGAAGCCTCTTTTCTCCTTCTCCCCCTTCCCGCCGGAGAGGCGCGGGGCATGGTGGTGGGGGCCTGGCTTGAGGCGGCGGTGGTCTTAGGGCAAAAGGTGGGCCAGCTCTTCCTCGGGGGTTCAAGTCCGCGCCTGGAGTCGGTGGCCCGGGCTCTCTACCGGGAGTGGGGCTTGCCCGTCCAGATAGTAGGGGATATCAAAAGGGGGCTTTCCGCATCCGATATCATTATTGCCGCCGAGGAGGGGGAGGGAGAGGTCCGCCCGGAGGCGGTCCTCTGGGATCTCTCCTCGGGCGGCCGCTGGGGAGGGGGCCGGGGATTCCGGGAAGCCTTTTTCCGCTTTCCCCTCCGCTTCCCAGGCGCTCCTCCTGGTCTCCTTCCCTCCTGGGCGGCGGAACCCTTCGCGGGGAAGGTGTCGCTGGAGCTTCGGGGAGTGTCCGGAGGGGGCCGGGTTATCTCCCTTGACACCGGAGAAGCGGGGTACCTAGAATATGGCGCGCCGAAGGTGGAGCGAGAGATGGAAGAGAAGGAAGAAGTGATCCTGACCCGCGAGGGTCTGCGAAAGCTGGAGGAAGAGCTCGAATACCTGAAGACCATCAAGAGACGGGAGGTAGCGGAGAGGATCCGGCTGGCCCGGGAGTTCGGTGACCTGGCGGAAAACGCCGAGTACGACGAGGCCAAAAACGAACAGGCTTTCCTTGAAAGCCGCATTCTCACCCTGGAGAAGACCCTCCGCCAGGCCCGGGTGGTGGTGGAAGAGGAGCTGGAGCCCGACCGGGTAAACGTGGGATCGCGGGTGGTGCTGGAGGATCTCGATAGCGGGGAGGAGTTCTTCTACACCGTGGTGGGGCCGAGCGAAGCCGATCCCTCCTCCTCCCGCATCTCCTACCGCTCGCCGGTGGGCCGGGCGCTCATGGGCCGGATGCCGGGAGAAGTGGTAGAAGTAAGGCTTCCTTACGGGATGGCCCGCTATCGGGTCAAAGCGGTATCCCGCTGAGTTGGGGGAGGAGAGAGCTTCCCGGCTGGCCTCCCTGGAGGCCTTCCGGAGAGAGGGGCACCGGCCTTGGGCTACCCTCTTTCGCCCCAGCCACCGGGCGGCGGAGATAGTGGCCGCCTATCCCCGCACGGAAGGGGAGGAGGTGCGGGTGGCGGGGCGCATAATGGGGATCCGCCACCACGGGGGGGTTTCCTTCGCCGATCTGGTGGACGGCTCGGGCCGCATTCAGCTCCAGGCCCGGCAGGATCTCCTGGGGGAGAGGGATTATGGCCTCTTTCTCCTCCTTCACCGGGGGGACATCGTGGGGGTGAAGGGCCGGGTTTTCCGCACCCGCCGGGGAGAGGTGACGGTGGCGCTGGAGGAGTTCCGGCTCCTGGCCAAGTGCCTGGAACCCCTTCCCGAGAAGTGGCACGGCCTCCGGGAGGTGGAGATCCGCTACCGGAGGCGGTACCTGGATCTCATCGCCAACCCCGAGGCGCGCCGGGTTCTTCTGACCCGCAGCCGGATCGTCTCCCTGCTCCGCAGGTTTTTGGAAGAACGGGGGTTTGTGGAGGTGGAAACCCCGGTGCTCACCCCCCTTTACGGGGGGGCCCGGGCCCGCCCCTTTACCACCTACCACCGGGCTCTGGATCTGTCCCTCTATCTCCGCATTGCCCCGGAGCTTTACTTGAAGCGGCTGGTGGTGGGAGGGATGGAGAGGGTGTTCGAGATCGGCAAGGTTTTCCGGAACGAAGGCCTCTCCCCCATGCATAACCCGGAGTTCACCATGCTCGAGCTCTACCAGGCCTTCGCCGACTACGAGGACATGATGCGCCTCACGGAGGAGATCTTCTCTTTCCTGGCCCGGGAGGTGCTGGGGGGATTCACGATTACCTTCCGGGGAAAGGAGATCCACCTTGAGCCTCCCTGGCCCCGCATCTCCATGGTGGAGGCCCTTCGGGAGCGCCTGGGGTGCGACGTGCTGGCCTGGCAGTCGGACGAGGAGGCCCGGCTCGAGGCTAGGAGGCTGGGGCTGGAGGTGGAGGAGGGGGCCACGCGGGGAAGAGTGATGGAGGAGCTGGTGGATGCCTTCGTCCAGCCGCACCTTGTCCAGCCCACCTTCCTTTTGGACCACCCGGTGGAGATCTCGCCTCTGGCCCGGGCCCGGGAGGACGACCCCCGCTTGAGCCAGAGATTCGAGCTCATAGTAGGGGGCTGGGAGCTGGCCAATGCCTTTTCCGAGCTGGCCAACCCCTTCGAGCAGCGGGAGCGGTTCCAGAGGCAGCAGGAGGAGAGGGAGAAGGGGGATGAGGAGGCTCACGCCATGGACGAGGACTACCTCCGGGCCCTGGAGTGCGGCCTTCCCCCTACGGGAGGGCTGGGCATAGGGATAGACCGGCTGGCCATGCTTCTGGCCGGGCAGGACTCCATCCGGGAGGTCATTCCCTTCCCTCTCCTGCGTCCGGTCCAGGAGGAGTGAGGAAGACGTTGGCGAATAACTTCCACCGGTCTCGACAGGCGGAGGGAATTGCGCTACAGTATAGGGGAAGGAGCATCCAGGCTTTTCTGTATGCCCAGAAAGGAAGTAGCATAACCTGAAGACTGCAGAGTTTCCGGAGGGGCCTTCTCCTTTGAAAGCTAACGGGCAGGATCAAGGCGAGCGGGACGCGGCGGCTGCTGTTTCCCTTCCTTCCTACACAATGGAAGAACTGGAGGGAATGGGAATTCAGGCCCTTTACCAGGTGGCCCGGGACCTGGGGATCCCCAGGTTCTACGGGCTCCGGAAGAAGGAGCTGATAATGGAGATTCTGCGGGCCCAGGCCCGGAAGGACGGGCTCATCTTCGTGCAGGGGGTTTTGGACATCGTTCCGGAAGGATACGGTTTCATCCGCCAGATCAACTATCTCCCGAGCGAGGAGGACGTTTACGTATCCCCTTCTCAGATAAGGCGTTTTGAGCTTAAGACAGGAGACTTCATTTCCGGCCAGGCCCGCCTTCCCCGGGACAACGAGCGCTATTATGGACTTCTGCGGGTGGAGGCCATAAACGGCCAGAAGCCCGAGGATATCCGGGGCCGGGTATCTTTTGACTCCCTGACCCCCATCCATCCCGACCAGAGGCTGGTTCTGGAGACCACGCCTGATGAGATCTCCACCCGGCTTATAGACCTCATCTCTCCCATCGGCAAGGGGCAGAGGGGGCTCATCGTTTCCCCCCCCAAGGCGGGCAAGACGGTGCTTCTTAAAAAGATCGGCAACGCCATTGCCAAAAACCACCCCGACGTGGTGCTCATCATCCTCCTTGTAGACGAGCGGCCGGAGGAAGTGACGGACATGGAGCGCTCGGTGCAGCGGGCGGAGGTGCTCTCCTCCACCTTCGACAATCCTCCCGAGAATCACATCAAACTGGCGGACATGGTGCTGGAAAGGGCCAAGAGGCTGGTGGAGGCTAAAAAGGACGTGGTCATTCTTCTCGATAGCATCACTCGCTATGCTCGGGCCTCCAACCTGGTCATTCCCCCTTCGGGCCGTACCCTGTCGGGAGGGCTGGACCCGAGTGCCCTTTACAAGCCCAAGCGGTTCTTCGGGGCGGCCCGCAACATCGAGGAGGGGGGGAGCCTGACCGTCATCGCCACTGCCCTCATCGAAACCGGTTCGCGCATGGACGATGTGATCTACGAGGAGTTCAAGGGTACTGGCAACATGGAGCTGCACCTGGACCGGAAGCTGGCGGAGAAGCGGATCTTCCCGGCCATAGACATAAAGCGCTCGGGCACCAGAAGGGAGGAGCTGCTCTTGAGCCGGGAGGAGCTCGAGGTGATGTGGGCCCTTCGGAAGACCACCCACAACATGGAGAGCGACAAGGTGCTGGAGTTCCTGATAGAGAGGCTGGCCAAGACCAAGAGCAACCGGGAGTTCTTCGACTGGCTCCGGCGCGAGGCTCTCCGCCAGACGGCGGCGTCCTAGGGAGGTGAGAGGGTGAAGCCGGGCATTCACCCCGACTATTACGAGGCCACGGTGACCTGCGGGTGCGGGGCGGTCTACCGGGTGGGGTCCACCCGGTCCCGGATGCGGGTGGAGATCTGCGCCCGCTGCCACCCCTTCTTCACCGGCCAGCAGAAGCTCGTGGACACCGGGGGCCGGATAGAGCGCTTCTACCGGCGTTACGGCCGCTCCTAGCCTTCGGGTGGAGTTCCTTTACGGCGGTCAAGCGGTAATAGAGGGAGTCATGATGCGGGGCCCGGACCGCATGGCCGTGGCCGTCCGGCGGCCGGAGGGCACCATTGCGGTGTGGAAGGAATGCTTCCGGCCCTGGGTGGAGCGGCATCCGCTGCTCCGCCGGCCTTTCCTCCGGGGGCCGGTGATGGTGGCCGAGGCCCTCTCCCTGGGGGTGCGGGCTCTTCTCTATTCAGCCTCGGAGGCCGAGCCGGAGGGGCGGGGGATTTCCCGCTCCGAAGGGGCGGTGGTGGTGCTGGTGGCCGTGGTCCTGGCAGTGGGGCTCTTTGCCCTCTTCCCCACCTGGGCTGCCCGGGCGCTGGTTCCGGCGGGGAACCCCTGGCTCTGGCACCTAGTGGAGGGGATCTTGCGGGTGGGGATCTTTTTGGGCTACGTGTGGCTCATCTCCCTGGCCCCGGATATAAAGCGGGTGTTCCAGTATCATGGAGCAGAACATAAGGTGATCCACGCCTACGAGGCGGGGGAGGAGCTGACGGTGGAGAGCGTCTGTAAGTACCCTCCCCAGCATCCCCGCTGCGGCACGAGCTTTCTTCTCCTTTTCGCCCTCCTGAGCCTTCTGGTCTTCGCCTTCACCGGCTGGCCCTCCCTTTGGGAAAGGGTGCTCTGGAGGCTGGGGCTTCTGCCGGTGGTGGTGGCCGTGGCCTACGAGGCCCTGCGCTTGGGCGGTCGCTCCCGGAGCCTTCCCGCCCGGCTACTCAGCGCCCCCGGGCTCTGGCTGCAGCGGCTCACCACCCGGGAGCCGGACGGCTCCCAGATCGAGGTGGCCATAAGGGCCTTCCAGGCGGTGAGAGAGTGAGCGGAAAGACGGACAGGCTCGGGGAGATGGAGGAGAGGTACCGGGAGCTGGAGAGGAGGCTCGGGGATCCGGAGATTTTCTCCCACCCCCAGGAGATGGCCCGCCTGGCCCGGGAGCACGCCCGGCTCGGGGAGTTCGTGGCCCTGGCCCGGGAGTGCCGGGCTCTGGAGAAGGATCTCGAGGCCGCCCGGGAGATACTGGCCTCCTCGCTGGGGGCAGAGGAGCGCCGCTGGGTGGAGGAGGAGGCGGAGAGGCTGGAAGCCCTTCTGGAGGAGAAGCGGAGGGAGCTGGAAAGAAGATGGAGGGAGGAAGGGCCGGAGCCGGGGAGCCTGATCCTGGAGATCCGGGCCGGAACGGGAGGGGAGGAGGCGGCTCTTTTTGCCGCCGACCTTTTGCGCATGTACCTCCGCTACGCCGAGCGGAAGGGGTGGCAGGCGGAGATCCTGGATGCCCATCCCACCGAGCTCGGGGGTTACAAGGAGGCTATCGTTTCCCTGAGCGGGGAGGGGTGTTTCCGCCGCCTGCGTTATGAAGGCGGAGTCCACCGGGTACAGAGGATACCGGTCACCGAATCAGGGGGAAGGATTCACACCTCCACGGCCACCGTAGCCGTGCTTCCGGAGCCCGATGAGGTGGAGGTGGAGCTGCGACCGGAGGAGCTGCGGGTGGAGACCTTTCGCGCTGGGGGGCACGGGGGGCAGCACGTGAACAAGACCGAATCGGCGGTGCGGATCACCCATATCCCTACCGGGCTCAGCGCCTCCTGCCAGGACGAGCGCTCCCAGCACAAAAACCGGGAAAAAGCCCTGAAGATCCTCCGGGCCCGTATCTACGAGCACCTCCGCCGCCAGAGGGAGGAGGAGATAGGCATGGAGCGGAGAGAGCAGGTGGGCACGGGAGAAAGGGCGGAAAAGATCCGCACCTATAACTTCCCCCAGAACCGGGTGACCGACCACCGGGCGGGAATAACCGTTTACCGGCTGGAAGAGATCCTGGAAGGGGATCTGGACGAGTTTCTGGACGCGGTGGGCGAGCGGGTCCTGGCCGGTGCGAGCGGATGAGCTCTGGGAGGAGGGAACCCGAATTCTCTCCGGAGCGGGGATACCCCGGCCCCGCTGGGAGAGCCTCCTTCTCCTGACCCGGGCCTCCTCTCTCTCCCGGGAGAGGGTGCTGGCCCACCCGGAGACGGAGGTGGAGGAAAAGGCCCAGGCCCTCTTCCGGGTCTGGGTGAGGCGGCGCGCTGGCCGCGAACCGCTGGCCTATGTGCTCGGGGAGGCAGAGTTCATGTCCCGCCCCTTTCTTGTCACTCCTGCTTGCCTCATCCCCCGGCCGGAGACCGAGCTTCTGGTGGAGGCCAGCCAGGAGTTCCTGGCTTCCCGCGCCTTTTCCGGGGGGAGGGTGGCCGATGTGGGGACGGGGAGCGGGGTGATAGCCGTGAGCCTGGCCCTTTCCTTTCCTTCCCTGGTCGTCTATGCTACGGATCTTTCCCCGGAGGCTCTGGAGGTGGCCCGGCAAAACGCCCGTCTTCACGGGGTGGAGGAGAGGATAATCTTTTTGGCCGGAGATCTTCTGGAAGCCCTGCCTTCTTTCCTCCGCCGATCCCTCCTTCTTCTCGTTTCCAATCCTCCTTATGTCCGGGAGGGGGAGTGGGAATCCCTTCCCCCGGAGGTGCGTCGGGAGCCCCGGGAGGCCCTGGTGGCCGGGCCGCGGGGGACGGAGGTAATAGAGCGCTTGGTGTTCGGGGCCCGGGAGTTCCTTCTGCCCGGGGGCATGCTGGCCCTGGAGATAGGGCTGCGCCAGGGGCCGACCGTCCGTTCCTTCCTCCGCCGGGCCGGCTACTCCCGCTGGGAGGTGCGCCGGGACCACGCGGGGAGGGAGAGGGTGGTCCTGGCCTGGCTTTGAATGGGGGCAGGCAGGTGGAGGAGACGGTGCAAACCAGATTGATCCGGGCTGAGGAAAAAGGGGCCATAGACGAGGCCCTGGAGGTCTTGCGGGGTGGAGGGCTTTTGGCCTTCCCCACCGAGACCGTCTACGGGCTGGGGGCCCGACTCTTCGATCCCCGGGCGCTGGAAAGACTCTTCTCCGTCAAGGGCCGCCCCCGGGGAAGGCCTTTTATTTTGCACCTGGCAGAAAAAAGCATGGTTTTCGAGGTGGCGGCCTCGGTACCGGAGGTGGCGACAAGGCTCATGGAGGCCTTCTGGCCGGGTCCCCTCACCCTGGTTCTTCCCGCCCGGCCGGAGGTGCCGATGGCGGTGCGGGGAGGAGGGGAAACGGTAGGAGTGCGGATTCCTGCTCATCCCGTGGCTTTAGAGCTCATTGGCTCCCTGGGGGAGCCCCTCCCCGCACCCAGCGCCAACCTGACGGGTAGGCCCAGCCCTACCACCGCCGATCACGTGCTCCGGGATCTCGGGGGGAAGATAGAGCTGGTGCTCGACGCCGGTCCCACGGGGATCGGGGTGGAATCCACGGTGCTGGACCTCTCCGGCGGACGACCCAGGATTCTTAGGGCCGGGGCGGTGGCTTGGGAGGATCTCCGGCCCTTTCTCCCGGACCTGGAGCCCGGGGGAGAGGAGGGCCCCTCCTTTACCTTCCGGAAGGAGGTGCTGGTTTTCTCCGGCCAGGGGAAGGAATTGGTGGAATCAGTGGCGAGGGAGTATGATGCAGCTAAGGCCCGGGGGAGGCGGCCCCTCATTCTGGCGCTTGGGGAGCACGCCGGGGAGTACGGGGAGCGGGAGAAGGTGGTGTGGGCGAGCTTCGATCGTCTCCATGAGGCGGCCCGGAACCTTTTTGCCCTTCTGCGGGAGCTGGAGGAAGGGGAGTGGGATCTCTTCCTTTTCGAGCCGGTGGAGGAAAAGGGACTGGGCCGGGCGGTGATGAGCCGACTGCGCCGGGCGGCCCGGGGGGCGAGGTGAGTCTCTGGAAACCGCGACCCTGAAGCCCCGGCTCCGGGTGCTTTTGGTCTGCTCCGGGAACACCTGCCGGAGCCCCATGGCCTGGGCTTTCCTTTCTGACGCCGTGGCCCGGGAGGGGCTCCCTGTTTCCTTTGAGTCCGCAGGGGTGAACGCCGCTTCAGGCTATCCGGCCTCCGAGACTGCCATCTCCGTCCTTCGGGAGATGGGGCTCGATCTCAGCACCCACCGCTCGCGGCCTCTGCCCGACGATCTCGGGGAGTTCGATTTGGTCCTCACCATGACCCGCTCCCAGAAGGCTCTCGTGGCCCTCGTGGCCGGAGAGGGCCCCCGGGTCTTCACCCTGAAGGGCTTTGCCGGTGCCCCGGGGGAGGAGGATATTCCCGACCCTATCGGCTCCTCCTCTTCCGATTACCGGAAGCTGGCGGAGGAGCTGCGCTCCCTTGTCCCTCCTGTGCTGGGGAGGATAAAAAGGATTCTGTGGGGGGAGGAGGACGAAAGTTGCGCGTAGCCCTAGGAGCCGATCACGGTGGATTCCAGCTCAAGGAGGCTATCAAGGGCTGGCTTTCGGAGCTGGGGGTGGAGTGGACGGATTTCGGCACCTTTTCCGAAGAGTCCTGCGACTATCCCGACTATGCCCGGGAGGTGGCTATCCGGGTGGCCCGGGGGGAATACGACCGGGGGGTCCTGGTCTGCGGCTCGGGGATCGGCATGTGCATAGCGGCCAACAAGGTCCCCGGGGTGCGGGCGGCGCTGTGCCACGACGTTTACTCCGCCCGGGTGACGAGAGAGCACAACGACTCCAACGTGCTCACCATGGGGGCCCGGGTGGTGGGTCCGGGCCTGGCCCGGGAGATCCTGGAGGTGTGGCTTAAGACCCCCTTTTCCGGGGAGAGGCATGCCCGCCGGGTGGCCAAGATCGAGGAGCTGGAGCGGGAGTGCCGGCAGAGGGGTTGAGCCGCCCCAGCTGGGACGAGTATTTTCTCTCCATGGCCCGGCTGGTGGCCGGCCGCTCCACCTGCCCTCGCCGGCAGGTGGGGGCGGTGCTGGTGCGCCAGAGGCGGGTTATCGCCACCGGCTACAACGGGAGTGTGCGGGGCGATGTCCATTGCTACGACGCGGGCTGTCTCCTGGAGAATGGCCACTGCGTCCGGGCGGTGCACGCCGAGCTGAATGCCCTTTTGCAGTGCGCCATCAGCGGCCAGACCAGCGTGGGGGCCACCCTTTATTCCACCGACTTTCCCTGCGTCCACTGCGCCAAGGCCCTGGTCCAGGCGGAGGTGGTGCGGGTGATCTACGTCTCCCTCTACCCCGATCGCCACTCCCTGGACATCCTGCAGCGGGGAGGGGTAGAGGTCTTCCGGGTGGAGGGGGATCCGGGGCGGCATGAACTCGTTCGGGAGAGCTGAGGGTTTTCCCCTCAAAACCATCGCCCTCCCCCGCCTGAACCGACTGCGCCCCACCCTGGAGTCCACTGCTTTGAAACTCATGGAGGAGGCAGGGGAACTCTCCGAGGCCATAGGCAAGTTCCGGGCCCTGAGCGGGGAGAGGACGGAGCTCTCCGAATCCCTGGTCATGCAGAAGATAGCCCGGGAGCTTCTGGACGTAGCCCAGACCGCGGTGACCATGATGTTCGTTCTGGAGGAGCAGTACCAGGTAGACATAGACGCCATGCTCCGCCATCACATCGAGAAGCTGGTGGAAAAAGGTTACCTTTCTATCGGCTCCGTTGACAAAAACCATACCGGAGCCTAGAATCGGCGCGAACCATGCATCTCTGGATACTTCTCTTCTCTTTCGTCCTCGCCCTGATCCTCACTCCCCTGGCCCGGAGGGCGGCTCTGCGCCTGGGAATCCTGGATTTTCCCAAGGATCGGGGGGTGCATGCCGCTCCCCAGCCGCTTCTCGGGGGGCTGGCCGTATATATTTCGCTGTCCTTAGCCGTCCTGGCCTTTTATCCCCGGGAGGAGACCTGGGGGGTGGTTCTGGCCGGAGGGCTGGCCTTCCTTTTGGGGCTCCGGGATGACTGGCGTCCCCTGCGACCCGCGTGGAAGCTCCTGGGGCAGGTGCTGGTGGCGCTGGTCCTCTACCTGGTGGGGGTGAGGATATCCTACGTGACCCATCCCTTCGGCGGGGGACTTCTCTATCTCGGGAGTTTGAGCCTTCCCCTTACCGTCTTCTGGACGGTGGCCCTCATGAACGCCATCAATCTCATGGACGGGCTGGATGGCCTGGCGGCCGGGGTGTCCGGGATAGCCGGGGCGACCCTTCTTTTCCTTGCCGCCCAGCAGGGCCAGCCCGAGCTGGCCGTCCTTCTCTCCGCTGCCCTGGTGGGCTCGCTTCTCGGTTTTCTTCCTTACAACTTTCACCCTGCCCGCATCTTCATGGGGGACGCGGGGGCGCTCACCGTGGGCCTGTTTCTGGCCGCCATCACGGTGGAGGGCGCGCTCAAAAGCCCGGCTGCCCTGGCCTTGGCCGTGCCCGTGCTGGCTCTGGGACTTCCCCTCTTCGACACCTCGTTAGCCGTCGTGCGCCGGCTCTTTTCGGGGAAGCCGGTAGGGCAGGCCGACCGGGGACACCTGCATCACCGGCTGCTGGAGGCGGGACTCTCCCACCGGGAGGCGGTGATCATCCTTTACCTGGCCAGCGCCTGGCTGGGGGTGGGGGCGGTGGCCATTTCCCGGATGCAGCCCTGGTTTGCCTTCCCCGTTCTCTTCCTGGCGGCGGTCAGCCTGGGCTTTCTGGCCTGGAAGCTGGGGCTTATACCCTCCCGGGCCGCTTCTCGCGCTTTCCGGCATTAGCGTTTCGGCGCCTTTTCCGGGCTCTGAGTCGTCTTGAGACGCAGGGGTCCGGTTTCCCCGAGCTAGGATGATCCTGGTTCTATCGTTTTGTCAGCTATGGCGAACCTCTCTCCGCCCAGATGGTGGAGGAGGGCCGTTCCCCCGGGGCCCAGCCGCCAGGCTCCGTCGAAGAAGCGGGCTATCACGGAGGCGGCCACCACCCGGCCTACGAAGAGACGGTGATCCCCTCCGGGATACTCCGCTTCCACCCGGCACTCGATATGCCCCTGACATTCCGCCACCAGAGGAGCCTTTATCACCCGGGCCGGCTCGGGAGTGAGGCCCAGGGCGGAGAACTTGTCCCCTCCCCCGGCGGCGGAGGTCTTTCCCGCCCGGTATACCTTCTCCACCAGCTCCGGCGGGGGCACGTTCAGGGCGAACTCCCCGCTTTCGGCGATGAGGGTGGCGGTGAACCTTCCCTGGCCCACCGCTATGGCCAGAAGCGGTGGTTCGAAGCTCAGGGGCATGTGCCAGGCGAGAGACATCAGATTGCGCGCCTCCGATGTGGCGGCGGTGAGAAGGAGGATGCCGCCCGGGTTTATCAACCGGTAGGCCCGACCGGGATCAACGGGAAGCTTTGATCTTCTTGCGCCCTCTTCCATCCTTCTGATCCCTCTGGCCATCCCGGGAAGGCGGGGGGAGGTGGAGCGGCTGGAGGCCCACCCAGACCTGCCGCTCCCTGGGCCCGTCCAGCTCGCAGAAGAAGAGGCGGGGGTAGGTCCCGAGCCAGAGTATCCCTTCCCGCACGAAGAGGGTGCGCTGGTTTCCGAGCAGGGCCGCTTGGATGTGGGAGTCCGGGTTCTGGTCCTTGCACCGGTGGCGGTAGTTTCCTTTCTCCGGCACGAGCAGGGCCAGGTGGGCCAGGATGTCCTCCATCACCGCCGGGTCCTTGGCCTCGTTCACCACGAGAGCGGCCGTGGTGTGGGGGACGTATACGTGGCAGAAGCCCTCCTTCATTCCGGACTCGGCCAGCACCTTCTCGATCTCCGGGGTGATGTCCAGGCACTCCCGCCGCCTCCGGGTGGTCACGGTCAGCTCTTTGAAGGTCAAACGCTCTCCTCCTTCTTCGTGCGGGTTGAGGACCGTCCCTCGGCACCGAGCTGGGGGTGATCCCACGCTCTTTCTACAATATCAGGTAAAACCGGGGTCTCCAAGGGGCCCGTCGCGACGCGGCTCAAGTTTACGGCAGACCGTGGTTTTTTCTCACGCAGGCAGGGGCCCGTCGCGACGCGGCTCAAGTTTACGGCAGACCGTGGTTTTTTACGGCGCAGGCAGGGGCTCGTCGCGACGCGGCTCCAATTCAACGCAGACCGTGACTTTTCACTCGACTTGCAGGGGCCCGTCGCGAAGTCTCGAAATGCTAGCCCGGGCGGGAAGTCAGCGCCGGGCCGGGGGCGGATAATACTTATTGAAGCGGAGGTAGGTATCTTTTGGAAGGGGAGCGGGTGGAAGATCTTG
>Ga0197143_1000469_pt1 | contig 44156 bp, 47 predicted proteins | sample GBS70_MetaG_FD_148603 | JGI IMG/M metagenome (GOLD analysis project Ga0197143, IMG submission 148603) | Sediment microbial communities from Great Boiling Springs, Gerlach, Nevada, United States - GBS 70_MetaG | ecosystem: Environmental > Aquatic > Thermal springs > Hot (42-90C) > Sediment... | reverse complement strand
GATTTTTGATTTATTAAACGTTACACGTTATACGTTACACGTTACACGTTTAATGTTTGATGTTAGAAGTTAGGTGTTAGGTGTTTGGTGTTTGGTGTTAGTTGATATTGTTGTTGACTTTTTAAGGTTTTTATGGTATACTATGGGGTATAAGATTAAGATAAAAAATTTATAGGATAAAAATAAAAAAATAAAAAATAAAATACCACTTGACAAAAATAAAAATATATGATATATTATAGGTTATAAGTTATTAATTAAAATAAAAATATGGCAAATAATGAACATGTGGAAAATAATGAACGTGGCCCAAGACCAATATCTCGAAGAGATTTTTTTAAATTAGCCGGCGCATTTGCAGCAGGGTTAGTTGCGTCAAAAATTCTTGAGCATTTCAATCCTGCAGAACAAACACAAAAAATACTAACAACACCAACAGCAACACCAACAGCAACAGCAACAGAGACACCAATCGCAACAGCTGAGAATTCTCCCCCTAAAGAAAATAAATTGCCTTATTTTGAAGTTCAAGGTGCTCCCAATTTAATTGAAATTAGCATTGGTGATGAACGATTAGCTAATAATGGTCCGGATCACGCTGGTAATGATCATAAAAATCCATTTATGCCAGAAAGTGCTGCTTGGCTTGTTTTAGCTGATCCTGGTCATTATCGTGTTGATAGTTTGGCTCACGTCACCGATCCTCAAACACGTGCTTCAATTGAAAGAGATATTAGAAATGGAGCTGCCTTTGAGGGAGATGATTATAAAGATGTTTTAACAGGTAAGGAAGCGGTAATCCCTCTATGGGAAGCTGGTGGTGGGCAAGTTTTAACCGGCGCTCAAATGCAAATTGAGTTAACTGATGCTAACGGTAATCCAGTCGTTTTTCAATTAGGCCGGCAAGAAAATCATGGTTGGGTAGCAATTTTAGCCAACGGTCTAAATCGAGATCATATTAGAGGAACTGATAATAATAGATTTTTAAAACTTACCAATTATGATCCAGGTTTTACCATGTGGCAGGCTATACCGCCAGGTCTTTTTATCTCAGCTCAATTTGCCGCCCAAACTATTGCCGATGCTCATGGAAGCTATCGTAGTCGTGGCACTTCCCCTGGTCAAGGACAAGATGGGGTAGAAAATGTTTCTATTCTTGTTGCTAAAATATTACCTGAAGGAGTAGTGTATACTGTATTAAAACATAACAATCCAAATATCGCATGGGATAAATATGAACCAAATCAATTCTATGTTTACAAAAATAATACCAAAATAATAAGATAAAATAAAACTTCCAAAAAAAGAAATTAAATAAGCGGTAGTAGTTACTACCGCTTATTTTTTTAATATAATAAATTTATGAAATTAAAAAAACTCCTTTTTTTTATTTTTCCTTATCTTTCTATTTTTTTGTTAGTTTCAATCCTTTTTTTAACCAATGTCAAAAAAAACACTTATTTTTCAGGCTGGGACAATCTTCACCCTGAATTTAATTTTGCTGAATACGCTAAAAGAATAGTCTTTGGTGCTTGGGTTGAACATCAAGGATTAGGAGCGCCAGCTGCCCAATCTCAACTTTCAGAATTATCACGTTTACCTATTATTTTCTTTTTATCTATTTTTTTGCCAAAAAACCTAATCCGATATATTTTTCATTTCTTAATGCTTTTTTTAGGCGCAGTTGGAATGTTTTTATTTTTAAAAAAAATGTGGGTAAAGGATGAAAATATCATAAGAAAAAAATTTCTATCTCTTTTTGGTGCTTTTTATTACCTTTTAAATATTTTTACCCTTCAACAATTTTATATCAGTTTTGAGCTTTTTGCTGTCCAGTTTGCCTTCTTGCCTTTTAATCTTATTACAATTTATAACTTCATAAACAGCAAAACTAAAAAAAATTTTATTTTATTAATTATTAGCCAATTTCTATTTACGCCAACCGCCCATACACCAACAGTTTTTTATATTTCTTTTATATTTTTTCTTCTATTTGCTTTCTTTATAATCTGGGAAAAATATAAAAACTTAACTCTTTTTTTAAAAAATGGCTTATCGTTTTCTTTAATAATCTTTTTTGTTCATTCATATTGGATTATCCCTAATATTTACTATATTTTATTCAAAAGTAATTATGTCACAGAAAGCAGAGCCAACTATCTTTTTAATCAAGAGTCTAAATGGAGTGTAATTGAAGCCGGAGATATAAAAAGTTTGATTTCTGGCGTTCATTATCTTTTTACTTGGAAAGATTTTAATTTCAATACCAGAAAATATGAACTAATTTTTAAAGAATGGATCAACCATTTTTCCAATCCTTTAATATTATTTTTTTTAATCATTTTCAATATTTTTTCTCTTTTTGGTATATTTTATACCTTAATTAAAAAAGAAATTGGTAAAATTCGCTTCTCCATCTTAATTTTTCATGTGTTTGCTCTTATTTTTTTATGGTCCGGTCTTTTTTTACCTACAAAACTAATTAATTTTTTTTATGCATCTTCTATCATTAAAGAATCTTTTCGCAATCCATTTACTAAGTTACAAATCGTTTTTTCTTTTACTACCACTCTTCTGTTAATCACTACCATCGAATTTATCGGTAAAAAAATACATAAAGCATTGGCTTATTGGCTAAGTGGTTTTCTCTTTATCTTATTAACAATCACCTATTATCCCTCATTTAAAGGCCAATTTATTAATGAGAAGCTAAAAACTAACATTCCTCAAGAATACTTTGAGGCTTATGATTTTTTTCAAAAACAGGATAAGAACCTTCGTGTTTTAGAATTACCTTTTTTATCTGATGCTGGGTGGGTTTATTATGATTGGGGGAGGAAGGGCAATTATCAAGGTATTGGAATTAATTTTTTTGGCATACCTCAACCTTATTTAACTCCAGACTTTGCTCGTTGGGAGGAAACAAATGATTTTTTCTATCATGAATTAAGATATGCATTAAATAATAAAGATGCTTCTCATTTAAAAGATATTTTTATGAAATATAATATCGATTTAATTTTGGTTGATGAAAATTTAAATATCGAAAAAAAACATCAATTTGACTTTAATTTATTAATTGCCTTACTAAGAAAAACTGGCGCTTATCCTGTATGGCAAAAAAATAAACTATCCGTTTTTTATTTTTCAGATGATAATACACACGAAAAATTCGCGCCTAAAAAAATTTACCTTATCAATCAAGATGATATTAAAAGGGTAAAAAAAGATGTTGTTTTTGAAAAACATGGAGATTATATAACTTGCGATAAAGAATGTGGTCTTTATTATCCTTTAACTTCTCTTTATACCTTTTATCCAAAAGACAGTTTGTCAATTGAAAAAATCAAACTAATTTGCGTAAGAAAATTAATGAAAAAAAATTTATTTTAGATTTATATGAATATAATAAGCAATTAGTTAATAATCCCCTTCCCTATTACGTTTATTTTAATGATTTTTTCATTGAGTTTAAATTTCCTCAAATAAGATTATCCATTGATAACAAAATCATTTTAGATCAATTGTTCTACAAAAATTTAAAGATAAATTTAGAAAAAAAATTTGATAGCTTTTTAATTACTGACTCACAAAAAATTACCCGATTAGTTAAAAAGAATCAATTTTTCTTTGGTGTTTTGTATCCTAAAAGTGATATTAAATTCACTCTTCAAGGAATAAATTATGATAAAAAAGATAAATCTATCTTTTATCCTGAAGAAAAACTAACTGAAGTAAAAATCTCTATAATAAATCAAGATCTAAATGAAGAATACTATATTAAAGAAGCCGGAGAATTACAAATTCAAATCTTTTTTCCTACAATAAATTTTGATTTAAAAAATATTTCAGAAAATTGTTCTGAAGAAAAAGTAGGTGAAATAGAAACTAATTATAAAGATAATCAAGTTATTTATAAAGCTAAAAATTATGGTGTTAATTGTAATTCCTTAAAAGAAAATTACCTAATGTTCCCTGATTTACCATATATATATCAAATTAAAGGAAAAAACTACTTAGGCAGAAGCATAAAATTCTTTTTTAATTATAATCAGTCAAATACGTTAGTGGAAGATTTCATTATGCCAGAAGGATATTTCAATAGCACAGTATCTTTCTTACCTGTAAAGAAAACTCAAAATAATTCTTCCCCTACTTTAAATTGGGAAACTCGTTCTTTTGGAAAAATAAGTATTAATGAACTTCAAACAATAAAAGCTGCTTTTTTTCCCATCGATGCTTTGGCTAAAATTAAGATCCGAAAACATCAATTTGAAAGTGAACTTTTAAATCAAATTGAGATTAAAAAAATTAATAATTTATTCGGTTTTCTATATTTATTTAAAGTCAATTGTAAAGAAAATTGTTTCATAAGCAATAATCAGTCTTTTGATAAATTATGGGTGGCCGTGGATAATAACTTATCTTTGTTACCTCAATATAAATTAAATAACTGGAGTAATTTATGGCAAGTCCACCAAAATACAACAAATATTATTGTTTTTTACGTCCCAGAAATAGTTTCTCTACTTTTTTTAATTTTTATATCAATTTATCTTATTAAAATTTTTATTTTTTAAATATTCAATCAAATTTAAAATTAATTTTTAACCATAAAACCAAAAGCTAAAAAAAACTTTTTGTATAAAACTTCCCATCTCCAAATAACAAACTTGTCCTCCGAATCGGAGGATAACCAATCACCGATAACACTTTACCTTTCTCAATCATATCATCCAGGATGGAAAGCCTACATTAGTGAAACGTGTAACATGGAACGTATAACGTGTAAGACAAGAAACATTCTTAATACATCTTTCCCTTTTATTTTTGGAAAAGAAATAAAAGAGCATGTGTTAGTTAATAATTGGAGTAATGGATGGCAATTAAATAATCTTAATCTAAATCAATCTCCATCTATCTCTAATAATCTCAATATTATCATTATCTTTCTCCCTCAATATTTGGAGTTTTTAGGGTTTATTCTTTTATTTATTACTTTTATAATCCTCATCATTCATAAAAATCCTTGTAGTTTTTTAACCGAAAAGGAAGAATCTTAAAATAACAATCAATATCCTAATTTTGCTAAAATATCCCTATGACCCAAAACTTTAACTTTGGCAAAGCGGCAGTTTTTATTGATGCGGCAAACATTCTTTATTCGCAAAAAACCTTAAATTGGAAAGTAGATTTCCAAAAACTTAAAAACTTTTTTAATCAACACGGTAAAATAACTTCTCTTCATTACTATACTGGCATTATTAAAACCAACCAAAAACAAAATAATTTTTAAAAAAACTTCAATCTTATGGTTATAATATTTTTACCAAAGAAGTAAAGCTTATTAAACTCCAAAATAACCGTTACCTTTCTAAAGGAAATTTAGACGTAGAATTGGCTTTAGATGCTTATCGATTAAAAGGAAGTTATAACACCTTAATTCTTTTTTCTGGCGATTCTGATTTCGCGTATTTAATCGATCTTTTAAAAAAGGATGGCAAAAAAATCTTCGTTTTTTCGACGCGAGGTCATATTTCTAAAGAACTTTTAATTCGATCTAAATACATTGATTTAAGAAAATTAAAAGAAGAAATAATATTTAATCCATAAAAAAATCAGGAGCTACTCTTGCGAGTACTCCTGAGGTCTGGCAATTTATAGTTTAGCATATAAAAAATTTTCTGTCAAATGCTTTTTTATATTGTTATATCAACCTAAACGTAGGATAAAATAAAACTTAAGAATAGTCCTATCCAGCCTTTTTAGGCGGGGTATTTTTTTAACGAATTAACTTCTTGGTATATTTCTTTCTGTGAGCTTACGAGACGAAGAAACTTTAATTATTAAACCTCATCCTATTTCCACAGCAGAATGGCGATTAAAAATAAATCCCATTATCAATGAAGTCACCAAAAATGTCATTGAGATTTAACTTCTTTTATTCTATCTTGAACACGATCGTGTTTAAGATAGAAATTCCCTTCAAAAAAACCCAAACCAACACCAAAAATTCTATCTTTAAAACGATCGTGGAAAAGATAGAATTTTAAAAGGTTTTATTAGAGGTTTTTATTAGAATTTAAATTCTTAACGCTTATTTTGAGGAAAGAATAAAAGGAGTTTTTCGATTTTTTATTAATGACTTTAGTTTTTCAGAAATATTCAATTCTTTTGGTAAGATACCGATAATCTCAAGGCTTATTGGTCGACCTTTTTTATCTTTAATAATCACATCATTGCGATATTTTGAATCAACCTCCTCGGAAGAAAATGCATCTTTTGGATCACCCCACCAAATATTCATTGTGTTACCGATTGGATCAAAATAAATTTTTACTTTGGCCATATTTTTTCTCCTTTTCTTTTTACCTTTGATGTTTGATAAATTGTAACAATAAAACCGTGATTATTAAGATATTTTACCACAACTACCAGATGTTTTTTGTTAAGTTTTTTATAATAAAGATAGATATATGGATCTTGAACGCTTTTTCTTATCTCATCAGCATTATTTAAGACTTTCATCACTTCTTCTTTTGAAACTTTAAGTTCTTTATGTTTAATAACAAAAATTTTATTCCAATAATTTTTGGTCGTTCTTATAATTTTTCCAAAAATATCTTTTACTTCAAAAAGAAAATCCGATTTTTTAATTTTAATCATACCCAAATGATATCAAAAAATAAATTTTTCTAATTTTTATTTTATTCTATCTTAACAACGATAGTGGAAAAGATAGAATTTTTTAAATACACGTTACACGTTAAAGGTTTTGGGTTATACTTTATTTATGTTTGATACTCACTGTCATTTAAACTTTTCTGCTTTTGAAGGGATTTTAGAAAAAGTAATTGCTGAAGCTAAAAATGAAGGAGTAGAAAAAATTGTTGTCCCAGGAACCAATGTTGAAACATCAAAAAAAGCGGTTGCGATTGCCCAAAAATACAATGGTGTTTATGCGGCGGTCGGCATTCATCCGCACCATGTAAAAGAAATTCAAAATTCAAAATTCACCCTCCGAATCGGAGGGCAAAATGACAATTTAAAATCAAAAATTGATGAAATTGAAAAATTATTAACTCATCCAAAAGTAGTAGCAATTGGTGAGATTGGGTTGGACAGATATATTTATCAAAAAACAAAGTATAAGAATTATCAGATCGATGAGGAGTTTATCGCCTTACAAAAAGAAGTTTTTTTATCCCAATTAAAATTGGCAAAAAAATATAAAAAAGCAGTCATCTTCCATAATCGTGAGGCCAAAAAAGATTTGCTTGAAATTTTAACCAACAACCAATCACTAATAAAAAACACCAATCTTGTTTTTCATTGCTGTGAACCGGATTTTGACCTTTTAAACTTTGCCAAAAAACATCATATTTACATTGGCGTTGATGGCGATGTTACTTATAATGAAAAAAAACAAGAATTTGTCAAAAAAATTCCCCTTTCTCTTTTGGTTTTGGAGACCGACTCGCCTTTTTTAACACCTTCTCCCTTGCGCAACAACGAAAAAACCCACTTCCCCAACACCCCAAAAAACCTTATCCTTATTGCCCAAAAAGTAGCAGAAATAAAAGAAGAAAAAGTGGAAAAAATAATTAAGGTCACAAAGGAAAATGGGGAAAGGTTGTTTAAAATTTTAAAAAGTAAAAATTTATAAAATAAAAAAATGAATTTTTATTGATATCTAAAACCACCATCTCGTCTTTCTGTCCCATCTTTTCCTCGAGTTATTCTTCTCCAAAAAATTTTTTCTGCCGCTACTCCTAATATTGCTACAGCAATATACAGTACTATATTTTCTACACATTCTGGATTTTCTAAACAAGCTGGAGAGATGTTAAGATTTAATTGACCACCCTTGGAACCTAAGTGATCTATTACTAATTTACCTGCCTGAAAATTTAAAAAAAATAAAGTAAATTGAGTAGCAAATCTACCTGCTATGTTTATAATTTCTTTATTAGAACTAAATTTTTCCATAAAACCCAAAAACCCGCCTCTTTGGCGGGGGTTGATTTTAAATTTTTAATTTTTTAACTTTTTTCAACTTCTATCAACCCCCACAACTTAAATCCACCTAATAAGGTGAAAAGTTGTGGAAAAAATAATTGGTTGATAAAAGTTGGTTTTCATATTATAGCTTATTATTATACCAAAAAAATTTTATAAGTAAACAATAAATTTAATTTAACCCAATAAAAAGAAATAGTTAAATTTATGATATTTGATGGACAAAATTCATACCTTTTTTTATTTATTTTTTTTAATTTTTCTTATTTGTTTCTTTTTGATTTTTGATATGTAACCTTGCCTGCCAAAAGGCAAATTTTGATATTTGATAATATTTTATTTGATTTTTAATTTATTACACGTTACACGTTATACGTTATACGTTACACGTTTTATAAGGTATTTGATGTTAGATGTTAGAAGTTAGATGTTTAGTGTTAGAAGTTAGGTGTTAGATGTTATATGTTTTTGTTATAATCTTTATATGTCCACCTTTTCATTTCTTCAAATTAGAAACCCAAAAGATGATGAGACACCAATTGAAGCCGCCACTCAAATCTTTGCCTCCCTTACCCCTTATCAATTTATTCCTTTATGGAAAAGGTTGATTTTTGGCTTCCCAGCCACTTACTCTTTTGAAATTTACTTTCTTAATCAAACTGTTTATTTTTACCTCACTTGCCCAACTGATAAAGTAACTTTAGTTCAAAGCCTTTTATCCTCATCTTTTCCTCAAATAAAAATCCAAAAAACAACTGATCCTTTAGAGATTGTTTTAAAAAATAAAAACATTTCATTTGGTGAAATGGTTTAACCCAAGGATATTACTACCCAATAAAAACCTATATCGACTTTAAAGAGGTTGATCCTCTGTCTTCTTTAATTGGCTTTCTTTCAAAACAACCACCGCAACTTTCATATTTAGTTCAAATTGTTTTAACAGCCGCCTCAGTAAACTGGCAAGACCAAGTGATGGCTGAAGCTGGTAAAATGCATTATGATGCAACCTCAGGCCGCTACACTCAAAATCCTCAAAAAATGCTTCTTTTAAAAAAAGCCTCATTTCAAGGAGGGAAAGTTGGTATAAGACTTTTGGTTTCATCTTCTGATAAAGCCTTAAATCCTTATCCATTTTTGCTAAATTTAGCTTCCACTTTTGGTTCTTTTTCTTTGGGGGAGGGTAATCAGTTTTCTTTTAAAAAATCAATTTTTTTCAAAGATTTTTTACTTGAAAAAATCAAAAAAAGAAAAATCCGTTATTTTGAAAAGCAAGATCAGATTTTAAACGCACAAGAACTTGCCACCCTTTGGCATCCACCAGGCTATCTTCTTTCTGGAATAAAAAACATCGCTTGGGGAAAAACACTAAAAGGCGAACCACCAGAAAATTTACCAATTGCTTTAATCTCAAAAAAGACTGTCTTTAATAAAGACAGTCTTTATAAAGACATTAATTTTTTCGCCAAAACTGAGTTTAAAAACCAAGAAACAATTTTTGGGATAAAAACCGAAGATAGAAGAAAACACGTCTACATCATTGGAAAAACTGGTGCTGGAAAATCAACTTTAATTGCCAATATGGCAATCGATGATATTCGAAAAAATCGAGGGCTTGGGATAATTGATCCTCATGGAGACTTGTCAGAAACTATTTTAGACTATATCCCAAACCGAAGAATAAACGATGTTGTTTACCTTGAGCCTTTCGATTTGGACCGGCCGTTTTCTTTAAATGTTTTGGAGGTAAAAAATAAGCAGCAAAAAGACTTAGTTGCCTCAGGGATTGTTTCAATTTTTTACAAACTTTACAAAGACTCTTGGGGACCAAGACTTGAATATATTTTGCGCAATGTGATTTTAACTCTTTTGGAAATAGAAAATGCAACTTTAGTTGATGTACTATCGCTTCTTGCCCATCAAGACTATCGAAAAAAAGTTGTCAGTCAATTAAAAGACCCAGTCCTTCGCTCTTTTTGGGAAAAAGAGTTTGCCAAAATGCCAGATAGACTTAAGGCCGAAGCCGTCTCCCCCATCCAAAATAAGGTGGGCCAGTTTGTCACTTCAAAAATGATAAGAAATATCATTGGCAAACCAAAATCAACCGTTAATTTACAAAAAATTATGGATAAAGGAAAGATTTTGATTTTAAATTTATCACAGGGCAAACTGGGTGAAGACAACGCCGCTTTACTTGGAGCAATGATTATCACCCAAATCCAACTTGCCGCCATGAACAGAAGTTTTCAAAAAGAAGAAGAACGGCGCGACTTTTTTTTGTATGTTGATGAGTTTCAAAACTTTGCCACAACTTCTTTCATAAAAATTTTATCAGAAGCGCGAAAATACAGGCTTTCTTTAACCTTGGCTAATCAGTATATTGATCAACTTGATGAACAAGTAGCAAAGGCAATTTTTGGTAACGTTGGGACTTTGATTTCTTTTGTGGTTGGGGCGCGTGATGCTGAGATTTTAACTAAAGAATTTGGCCGACTTTACACTGAAAATGATTTGGTATCTTTGGGAAAACATGAAATTGTTTTAAAACTCTCAATTGATGGGATGACCTCTCCCCCTTTCCCTGCCAAAACCCTACCCCTTCCCTCTTTAAAAAACGAAAATAAGGAAAAAATCATCAAACTTTCAAAAGAAAGATACGGAAGAAGAATAAATCATCCATAACCCTGCAGAGACGTGATTAATCATGTCTTTACAATCTAAAATCCCTTTACCCTCTTACCGCGATCGCGAAAAGATGGTAAAAAATCATCGCAAATACCTATCTAAATAAAGTTTTCCTTGCTCTTTAAAATAATCTTTTATTTTTTCAAAAAGCGCCTTTTTTTCATTTTCCTCTCCCAAAATCAAAGGCTCAAGCTCATCCATTTTTTCCATTATTAAAACTGCTCTTCCCCAAAGATCTACCAACGATACCAAAATTCCAAATTTTTTTTGGGTGAGTTTTATTAATTTTTGGGGAGTAATTTTAGTTTTGGTAAAAATAAAATAAAGATCAAAAACGTCTTTTGGCTCACTTCGATCAAAAAAAGCAATCAGTTTATTGGCGGCAATATCTTCCAAAGAGTCAATAAAAACACCTAAAAATTTTTTTCTTTTTTTTAAAGTTTTTTTTTCGTGATTATAATAAACAAACTCAATTCTTAAATTTTCCTTGCCAAAAAATAAAAATTCATAGCGATCATAAATCTTTTTAAACTCCACTCTTTTAAAACCACCTTTATTTTTAATTTCATTAACCACGGGATTAATCTCATCAAAGCTAAATTTTTCTTCACTAAAAAAATCTAAATCAAAAGATAAACGATGATGAAGGTAATAACAAGAAAGCAAAGTCCCACCAGTCCAATAAAATTTATCCTTCAAAGAGGAAGATGATAAAACCGCAAGCGCTATCTTTTGAGATGAAGTTAATTCCATTAAAATCCAAAATAAATTTCTAACATCTTTCTTTTTCCTGGATCAAGTTTCTCTTTTATTTTTGGAAAATATTTACGCACCACTTCTTTTTTCAGTCCTTTAAAATCACCGTAGTTTATCTTTCGTATCAAAAACCACTGCCACTGCTTTTCATTTTTTGGCCGAAAGTTTTTTGTTTTATAGTCCCAGATAAACATATAAAAAGTATACTCCTTTGCTTTAGAATTTCAAGTTTAGCCGTTAAGTAGCTTTCCAAAGCCCAGCTCTTGACCGAAGCGGTCAAATCTAGGTTGGTAGAACAATAAAAAAGGCGAAGTGATTGAATTTAAAGTTGAGTATAAAACTTATTTACTTTTTTTACTTTCTTTTTTCATCGCCTGCCAATTTTTTAGAAGTTTTTTTCTTATCACCTCTATCTCTTTTCCTCCTTTTTTTGCTTCTTTTTTAAAACGAGCAATAATTTTGGCAACTGCTTTTTGATAATCTTGCCAGTTAATTTCCTCAACTGTCTTTTTTAATTGCGCTAACTCTTCAATCAACCATCCCTTTGCTTTTTCATACCAAACTTTTGTCTCTTCTGATAATCCTTCAATCATTTTTTTTGCCTTTTTATCAAGTTCTTTTTCTTTTAAAAGTTTTTCCAACTGCCTAATCTTTTTTTTAACATCATCTCTCAATTCTTTACCTGATTTTGGGGCAAAAAATAAAGCGGTCAATCCCCCAATTACTGAGCCAATAATTAAACCTAAACCAAATTTTGATTTTTTTTGATTGTCCATATCTTTTAAAAATTTTTAGCTTAATTTAAGGATAACAAAAATAAAAAAAATTTTTTCAATATGTATTTAAGTTTTCACTTTAAACTTTATAAAAATCACCCAAAAACGAATCGAGGAAAAAAGACAAAAAACAAAACCGGGGAAACCATCTAAAAATCCTTTATGACGAATATAAGTTTTTAAAAACCAAACCAAAGGCTTAAAAAAAAAGTAATCAATAAAAAGAAAAACTTCTTTCACTTTGGTTAATTTTTCTTTGGGGTATTTTTTTAAGAGTTCTTCAGCATCAAAAGTAGTATAACGATCAAAACGCATAAGATATCGAGAAAAATCAGGATCGGCATAGTGAAGAATGGGATTTTTTAAATAACCTACTTTACCTTTAATCTTTACATTCTCGTGAAGATCTTTTAACTCAAAATAAGCTTTGTCTTTTTTGTAAAGCCGCAATACATAGTCGGGATAAACGCCACCCTTCATCAAAAATCGGGTTAAAAAAAAGTTTTTCCGCGGCATATAATAACCAACTATTTCATTTGTCTCAATTTTGCATTTTAAATTTTCATTTTGAGATTTAGATTTTAAATTTTGAATTTTAAAAATATTAATAATTTCTTTTTTCAATTCCTCACTCAACGCCTCATCCGCATCCAGTTGCAAAATCCACTCCCCTTTGGCTTTTTTAATGGCATAAACTTTGTTTTCTAAAAAATTTCTTGGGTTGTCGGTTTTGTAGATTTTTACCTTTTTGCCAAAAGAAGCAGCTATTTTTGCTGTTTTATCAGTTGAGCCAGCATCGATAACAATTATTTCGTCAACTAAATCATACGCTGATGATAAAGGGTAGTGAATATTTTTTTCCTCATTATAAGCTGGAATACAAAGAGAAAGCTTCATAAAGAAATTATAACAAACATTACTGGTTATTAGCTATTGGTTATTTGGGAAGATTAAAATCAAAATCATCTTGAATTTTGAATTGTCACCTTGCCTGCCGGCAGGCAGGTTTTGAGATTTGAATTTTGAAGTTTTGACTTTTATAATATCCCTATGTTAAAAATTATTCAAGCTCCAAATCCAATTTTGTTCAAAAAAACAAAGCCGGTTTTGAAAATCGATAAAAAAATAAAAAAACTCATTGAAGAAATGAAACAAACCCTTCTTGCTCAGACTGATCCTCCTGGTGTTGGTTTGGCTGCCAATCAAGTAGGAGTCGATCTTTCTTTGTTTATAATGAAAAAAACAGAAAAATCACCTTTTTTTGTCTTTATTAATCCAAAAATTATAAAGACTGTCTTTGGAAAAGACAGTCTTTCCAAAAAAAAAGCAATAAAACTCGAAGGCTGTCTTTCCGTTCCAAAAATTTGGGCCAATATTAAACGCCCTCAACGTGTTCTTCTAGAGTATCAAACCGATGATCAAAGTTTTGAAAAAAAACAAGCTTGGTTTTCTGGTTTTGAAGCGATTATTATCCAACACGAGGTTGACCACTTAAACGGCATTCTTTTTACCCAACATGCGCTTGCCCAAAACCAACCTCTTTATGAAGAAAAAGAAGGAAAATTGGTAAAAATTGAAAAATAAATCAATTAATTATTTTTTTGTATTTTTGAAGAAGTTTTCTTCACCGTTGAAGTTTCTTCTTTTTTCTCCTCTTTTTTTGTCAAAGAAGGGGTAACAAGAGTTAAAAACGGTTTTTTACCATCGTTTACATCTTTTTTAATCCGTTTGATACATTTTGCGCAAAGCTTAACTTTTTTTTCTTTACCGTTTTCTAAAATGGTTACTTTCTGAAGATTGGGACGGAAAATTCTTCGTGTTTTTGGCGCCCGTTTTTTCCAACGACCACCGGCTACCCCACGATGATGAGTATGTCTTCTTCCAAAAAGAACCGTTTTACCACAGTGATAACATCTATTGGCCATAATAAGTTTTTATGGTATCATAAAGAATGAAAAAAATCAATAAAAAATTTAAAATTCAAAATTCAAATCTCAAAATGACAGTTTAAAATTAAAAATTTTTAATCTTTAATTTTGCATTTTAAATTTTCATTTTAAGATTTTAATTTTTAAGTTTGAATTTTTATATGTTTTTCTATTTTTTTTCCAATCCATTAATGTTTGTCTTTTATATTTTGGCTTTATTTGTAGCCATTACCATTCATGAATTTTCCCATGCTTTAGCGGCTGATTTTTTGGGTGATCCCACTCCCAGACTTCAAAAAAGATTAACATTAAACCCCAAAGCTCATCTTGATCCTTTTGGTCTTTTGTTTTTACTTTTTTTTGGTTTTGGCTGGGGAAAACCGGTTGAGTTTGATCCATTTAACTTAAAAAATCCCCGTCGTGATGCTGCCATTATCTCTTTTGCCGGTCCTTTTTCAAATTTTATTTTAGCCTTAACACTTTCTATTTTATTAAAATTGTTTATATTTTTTGAAATTAAACTTCTATATACTATAGGTAGTTTATTTTTCACTACCATGATTTATTTAAACATCGTTTTAGGAGTTTTTAATCTTTTACCTGTTCATCCTTTGGATGGTTTTAAAATTGTCGGTGGAATTTTACCAGAAAAACAAGCAAAAGAATGGTATGAACTGGAAAGATATGGATTAATTTTTCTTTTGATGATGTTTTTTCCTTTAGGAAAAAGTTCGATGATTGATTTGATAATTAGACCGGTAGTTTCTTTTTTAACTAATCTTCTTCTTCCTTTTTCATCAGGGATAATCTAAATTAATTTGACAAGAGCTTGATTGAATACTATAATATAACATTATGTCAAACCAAAACAAAGTCAATCTCTCTGATTTACCTGACCTGTTAACGATTAAAGAAGTGGCTTCACTTCTTCGCGTCTCACCCCTAACAATAAAAAGATGGGGAAAATCGGGAAAACTTCCAGCCATTCGCATCAACTCCCGCGGAGACCGGCGCTATCGAAAAGAAGTCGTTCTTCGGCTTTTGGGGATAGAAAAATCAACTAACATCTAACTTCTAACAACTAACGTTAAACGTATAAAGTGAAACGTATAACATAAACGTTAAAAATTAAAAAAGTAAATAAAAATCCACAGATTTTTATCTTTGATTTTTGATATATTTATGAAGTATTAGTGGTTAGTTGTTAAGTGTTAGATGTTAAGTGTTAGATGTTAGATGATTGGTGTTATCCCATCATTCCACCTCTTTGTCCACCCATTTCCGAGGTTAATCCTCTCCATGCAAAAATAAAAAACAAAGCCGCCAAGCCAAAACCAGCGTATTTAAAATAGGTTGGGGCTTTTTCTAATAAGGTTTGTCTCTTTTGAACTTTTGCTTCGGGAGATTGGTCTGCTGATAATTGACCTACCTGGCTTTCCATATCGGTTAAAAGAGGAAGAGCTTGTTGAATCTCATCAAGTTCTTTTTTTTCTTCATCAGTTAAAACCTGGCCGCTTTGCTGTTTTTGTTGAAGTTCTTGCATTCTTGATTGAAGTTGTTGTTTTTTTTCATTAATTTTTGCCTGCATTTGTTCTTGAGTTAATGGTTGATCAGCTTGTTGAAGTTGTTGTTGAATATCTTTAAGATTCTTTTTTTGTTGCTCACTTAATTTCACTTCTTCATTTTCTAATAAGCTTAATACTTGTTGCATTTTTTCTTTATTGCCTAAATCTCCTTCAGAAAACTGCTCTAAATTAATTCCTTTTTGTTGAGCCAATTTTTTTAATGTGGTTAACTGCTCTGCTGTTAATCCAAATTCTTCTTGTAAAAGTTGAGTCATATTGAGCGGTTGATTGGAAGATCTTTCTTCTGCTAGATTACCCGGTTTAGAAGCATCTGGTGATGGATTTGATGGAGTTGATTGAATTTCTCCAGGTTGGACTGATGTTTGTGCCGCTTGTCGCAAAGCTTCCCCCCCCGCTTGTGATAGCGCAGATAGCACTTCTTTTGATGAAGGTGACAAACCTCCTCCCTCTGGTTGACTTTCTCCCTGTGGTTGACTAACTTTTTCTGGACCCCCATCATTTCCTTCCATATAATTTTTTATTTTAAATTATTTTTAAATTTCTTCCTAAAAGAATTAATTTTCTTTTATCCGCGAGAAACAACTCCAGCTATTGATGGGCCAATTAGACCCAATAAAATAAGAAGTCCAATTATCCCGCCAATTTTCAACCAATTACTCTTTAGCCACTCACCGGTTGTCTTTCCTCCTTTTATTTCATCTAATTTTGTCAAAACACCTTTTCCTAAAAGACTTTCCAAATACTGTCTTTGCTCTTGGGCTATTTTTATTCCCTCATCAATAATGGCTTTACCCCAATCAGTATCACCTAATGCTAAAATATCATCGCGTGATAATCGACCACCAGCCAATAAATAGTCAGCAAAGACTTTTTTGGCTAAATTAGCACCGACAGTTTTTATAAATTCCGGGTCTCCTTTTTTAGCTAAAATTGCATCCGCTTCCTCGTCAGTTAACCCATATCTTCTTAAAGTAGTCTTATTTTTAGCTACTTCCCCAATAAAACCCTGTAATCCGGATGGCTGAAAAAGAAGAGTTAAAAGACTTCGCGCTTGATTTTTATCAGGAATAAATCTTGTCTCACCTCTTTTTGTTTTCTCCTTTCTTCCCAGTCTTCGCCCAAGCTTTTCAATCGCCTCCTCTTCCAGTCTTTTTTTATCGGCTTCTTCTCTTTCCGCTGCTTTTTTTGCTTCCTCTCTATAATGGGCGACTGCCCCACCTAAAGCTTCATTTAAAAATTCTTTAGCGGCTTCAGCTGGAGTAGCAATTATATCTGAAGCATATCTTATCCTTTCTGCGATTAATTGGGCTTGAGCCTCTTGTAATTCTAATAATTTTTCTTGAAGTTGAACTCTTAATTGTCTCTGTTCAGGAGTATTGGCTTGCTGTTTTAGTTGTTCTAATGATTTAATTGATTCTTGAAGTGAAGAAGCTTCCTGTTGTAGTTGATAAATATTACTAAATCGCGGATCACTTAACTCCCTTTGAATATTACGAATTTCTTCTTTTTTAGAACTGATATCTTGTGTTAGTTGTTGAAGTTGCTGCGGGTTATTAATTCTAGCTTGTTTATACATTTCTTGAAACGTTGTTAAATCATCTTGCGCCTTTTCTAATTGTGCTATTAAATCTAAATAATCTTGGTAATTTGGATCCTGTGTAATTGCTATGTTCTTTTGATTTAATTGTGCTTTTTTTTGTGCGATCTCTGCCTCAATCTTTTGAGGATCTATAACTTGCGCCTCAAGTTGTTTTATTTCTCTTTCCAAAGATGCAACTATACTTTCATGCTCCAATCTTTTTTTTGGATCCAATCTTTCAGTAAAAAGACGGTGAATAATGCGACGATATTGAGGTTGCCGAAGAATAGTTTGAGCAATAGCCTGGCTTATTTGATCATAATCAGAACGTTTTTGGCCTTGATCATCAAATAATAAATCTCTATATAACGGACTGCGACTTATATAATCAATTATTGCACTTTGTAATTCTTTGGGTATATTTTGACCATCACCTTCTAAATACACTCTCATAGCTTCAGTAATTTTTTGAGTTTCATCATATCGCCTTCTTTCTGGCGTATTTGGCTTTGGTTCTTTTTTTTGTCCTGTTCTTGAATCACGTTCTTGACTACTTAAATTTTCCAAAAGCACTCTTTTAACATCTTCTGCCGTATACGGACATATAAGACCCGCCAACATCTTAAGACTTTCTTCTGCTTGATAATTTTGATAAGCTTTAACTGCCATATCAACTAAAGGAGGAAGATTTGTTGCTTGAACTTGGGGTGACTCTACCAATTTTAAGGCTAAACCCCTAGCTACTTCAGGAGTAATTTGAACATCAGCCATAATTTAATTTATTGAGTAAATTTTAATAACTGAGTTTTAATCGCCTCAATTTTTTGAGTATCCTCTTTTTGAATTTGCGATTCTTTTCCATAGTTATCTACAAAAGAGGAAAAAATAAAATATTTATTCTTTAACTCCGTTAAAAAATGATTTAGCTCTAAATCATTAGTTATCGTTTTTTTTCTGTCTAAAATAAACCGGGAAATTTCAGCCGCTTCATCTTGATCAATATCTTCAGCAATTAAACTATCAAGAATTATTTTAGTTAAACCATCAATTATTTTTTTCAATCGCAAATTAAAATCATCCATAATACGAATTTATCAATAAAATTTTTGTTTGTCAATAATATTGTCTATAATAATAAGATTCTTTAAAAAATGTTAAAATTATTCAATGCCTCAAAATCTTTTTCCTTTAATCACTCTTTTATTTATCCAATCCCTTACGATCTTTTTTTTATCACGTAATAACTTCAACAACCTTTTTTATCTTTTTCAAAGATTTTTTAAAAACAAAAAAACAGTCTATGCTTTAGTTTCTTTAGTATTTTTACCAGGAACGATAATTCATGAACTTTCTCATTTTTTTGCCGCGATGATTTTGTTTTTGCCGGTTAAAGATATTCAAATATTTCCAAAATTTGAAGAAAGGCAGATAAAATTAGGTCATGTTTTGTATGTGAAAAAAGATTTTTTGCGAGGGATAATGGTTGGGATTGCTCCTTTTTTTGGAGCGCTTTTCTTCTTTTTTACTCTTTCTTTTTTTAACCTTTTTCCCAATAAAAATTTATGGCTTAATATTGTCTTAATTTATCTTATTTTTACTGTCTCATCGGTGATGTTTTCTTCAAAACAAGACTTGGTTGATATTGGTTATTTAATCCCTTTTATTCTTTTTTCGTTGATTTTAGGCTACATTTTCCAACCTTCTCTTCCCTCTTTTAATCTGCCTTACTTTGACAAAATATTTAATGGTTTAGAACTTTTCTTAATTAATGTTAATTACTATCTTTTTTTATCAATATTGATACATTTTTTTCTAATGGTTATTTTTTTAGGACTAAAGCAACTTTAACAACGAAGCTAAATCTTTTCTTAATAAAGACTCATCGTGAAATTTTTTGGCAATAGTAAAGTTTTTCTCTACCATTGCCTTATATTTTTTCTCATCTTTCAAAAGGCCAACTGTTTCATCAACCGCTTCTTTTATTTTTACTTTTGGCACCAATTTAAAACCATTAACCGCTTTTATCTCACTTCCTAAACTAATTACCTTATATCCTTCTTTTTTAATATCAGTTTTAAAAACGGGATACTCAAATAAAATCACTGGTTTTTTAAAAAAAACTGCTTCTAAAAATTGATTACCAAATCCCTCCTTAATCGAGGTGTAAGTTACCAAATCAGCAATTAAGTAGCTGTCAAAAAAATTAAAAGTCATCCTTTTATTCTTTTTAAAATCATTTTGCAAAGAAAAATTGTCATAAGCAAAAAAACATTTAATTTTAAGTCTAAAAACCAATTTTGATAATTGATGAAAATACTCTCGTGAATCAAACTCAACAAAATTGGGTAAAAATAAAATTACTTTTGAATTTTTGTCAAAAATAAAACTTCTTTCAGCCGTAGTAATTTTTAAAGGAGCAATTTTTTTAAGTCTTTTCTCCAACTCATAAACAAAATAAATTGCATTTTCAATTGCTTTTCTTGGGGTGATTCTTGTGGCATGTAAAACAACTAAATCATTTTTGTTGATCGAAAAAAACTGCCTGATTTCATCGGCGCTATTTCTTGGAGTATAATTATTTTCAAAATCAAAATAATCACCAATTTTTTGAGCGCTTATATGACTTTTTTGTTTTAACTTCTCTCGCATAATTGAGTTAATAACCTGATGTTGTAAAATATAAAATCTTTTGGGTGGAAAAAGATTAATAATCTCAGAGATAAAACTATAGTTTGGTCTAATAAACTCTTCTCTTTCAAACCAAAAATCATGATGAACGCAAACAGTTTGAATTTCCATTTTGTCTAAAACTTTTAAAAAAGCATTAGAAAAAGGTAAGTTGTAGGCATGAGAAAAAACATTATGAACAAAGATAAGATCAGGTTTAATCTTTACCATTGTCTTTAATAGTTTTTTATAAACCACGTTTTCTAATCTAAAAAACAACATCATCATCGTCAACTCATCCAATATTTTTTTCTTTTTATTAAAAAAACCTTCTTTTAAAAAACGATTTAAATTGGAAGTAATGTCTATCTCTTTAATCACAAAAGAGTTTTTTCTTTTTTTTCCATCATAACCAGCCAAAAAATAAACTTCATTTCCTAATTCCTCAAAAATTTTTGCCCGTTTTTCAATCTCCAAACTTACCCCATCTCTTTCTCCCACACGATAATGAACCATAAGAATCCGTTTTTTTATATTATCTGCCATAGAAAATCATATGGTAGTAACTTATATTTTTTCCCCCGATAATTAATCTCCACATAGTCTTTGCTTACATTATGTAAAGCCAAAACTCTTTGACCGTTTTTATATCTTAAAACAGCAAATACTTTATTGGAAAGGGAAAGAACTTCTTGTTGAGCCTGAGGATGAAAAGCTAAAAAAGACTTTCTTTTTTTTATAAGATCAAGCAAAGCATTAAAAACAATTGTTTCTTTTGTTTTTTTATTAGCAAACCATTTCTCTACTTCTTTGATTGATAAGTTTTCCCGATTAAGATCACGATTAATTTTTGTCTTTTTGTAAGTTTTTAGATCATTTTCTCTTCCAAAAAGCGATAGATAGTAAACTGCCGGCACACCCTTTAAAGCAAAACTAATCGCTCGTGAAGTGATAAATTTCTTAAGATTAAGTTCAAATGGAGCCTTTTTTTCAGCTAAAGCCGACCACCAGGTAGTATTGATTTCATAAACCGCCTTTCCTCCATCGGGTAGATTTCTTAGCGATAGCTCTCCACCATTTCTTTTAATGCTTAAAAACACCTTTTCAAACTCATCGTTAGATAAAATTTCTTTTGCTCCAAGAACACCAATACCATCATGAGAGTCAAGAAAGTTGTAAAAAAAATTATCACCTTTTGGCCAATCTGTGGATAAAGCCCAACGAGTTAGAAATAATGAATTATTGGTTATAAAAGCATGAAGAACTAAAGGAGGTAAGGCAAAGTTGTAAACCATATGCGCCTCATTTTTACCATCACCAAAATAAGAAATGTTTTCTTTATGAGGGACGTTTGTTTCAGTAATAATTACTCCATCGGGATATAAATTTTGAACAATCAACCGTAAAAGCTGGACTATTGTATGAACTTGTGGTCGATGAAGACAATTAGTTCCTAATTCTTTCCAAACATAAGCAATTGCATCAAGACGAATAATTCTTATTCCTTTTTCAAAAAGAAAAAGAAGAATCTTTATCATTTCTAAAAAAACTTCGGGATTTTTATAATTTAAATCAACTTGATCGGTATAGTCACCAACGCTAAAAGTTGTCCAAACATATCTTAAACCATTTTTAGTCTTAAAAGGAGTAAGAAGCGGCGTAGCTCTTGGTCGAAAAACTTTTTTGATTTCTTCTTCAGGAATTTCTTCTTTTAAAAAAGAGATAAAGTAGTCTTGATATTTTTTCTTCCCCAACAAAAAACCGCAAAACCATTTACTTTTGGTTGAAACGTGATTTAAGACTAAATCAGCCATTAACCGAAAATTGCGCGATATTTTTTTTATTTGCGACCAAGAACCAAAGTCTTTTTTTACCTTATAAAAATCAATCACCGAAAAACCCCGATCTGATGAAAAAGGATAAAAAGGAAGAATATGAATCGATGAGAAATAATCTTTAAGATATCGTTCTAAAAAATAACTTAATGTTGTAAGGGGCTTTTCATTTTTTTTAAAAAAAGAATCAGGATAAGTTATTAAAAAAATATCTTTTTCGTCAAACAAAAATTTTTTATTAGATAAGGCGGTTTTATTTAAGTTTGTTTCTTTATCTAATATTTTTTCCAATCTTAAAAAAACCTCTTTGGCTTGTTGTGGGTAAAGTAATCTTATCTTTTCTAGAATCTTTTTTTTATTGTTCATAAAAAAAATTATACTTCATATACTTAATAATTTTCAAATTATTAATTTAATTTAAAACCCGTCTTTTCATTATCTTTTTATTATTTTATTATTATCAAAACTTGATATCATTCCGAATTCAACTTGCCTACCGACAAGGCAGGTTTCGGAATCTCATTGTTTTAGTTAATTTGTTTTTTAATTTTTTACGTTTCACGTTATACGTTTCACGTTTAACGTTTAATGTTAGATGTTAGTTGTTAGTTGATTTTTTATCTCCTCCGCTGCATCTTTTGGATCAACGATATTTACCGAAAGCCCAGTCCCAAGCTCAAAACCGGCTCGGTTGACAAATCGAGGAATTAAACGAAGATACCAATTTTCTTTGGGATAAATATAAAAATTATAGGCAAAAGGAAGGGTGGAAAATTCATATTTGTAATAAATTTTTTCCAGTGCTTTTAAAACTTTTTTAAAAATTGAAACCAAATCCTCAATTTCCTCATCAGCAATATCTCCAAAATAAGTATTTTGTTTTTTTGGCGAAAGCCATACCTCAAAAGGCCATTGGGAAAAATCAGGACAATAAAGGTCAAAATATTTATTTTGTTTAATAATATTGTTCATCGGTTCACGGGTTAAGGTATCAAGATTTATCTGAAAAGGAAGAACCACCAATTGAGAATGAGAATGTTTTAAAGAGGCACCAGCATTTTCCCGGTGATTGCAAAAAATCATCACCTGACCTTTTTGCCGGTAAAAATTAAAACGCTGCCTATAAACTTGAAAGATTTTTTTCAAATGGCTTTCTGATAGATGTTCTAAATCTTTTTGACAATCTGGGGTATGAATAATTACTTCATGAAAATCTGTTATTGGGTATTTGTTGGGAATAACTCTTATTTCCCATCCTGGCTTATTTGGTTCTCCTTTTCCTATACGCATTATTTCTGGTGGCGTTAATCCTTCATTACCAGGGCAAAAAGGACAAACAAATTTTTTTTCCTTTTGATGAAGACGATTAATTCGCTGAGGCGCAATAATCACCCATCTTTTTGTGGAAATATCTGGGACGTATTTGGACATAATTTAAAATTCAAAATTCAAATCTCAAAATCAAAATTTAAAATGCAAAATTATTATTTTTTTCCTTTCATCGTTAAAATCCCAGCGGCTAAAATATTGGCGATTTCTTCGGCTTCTTTTAATAATCGATTTGTTTCTTCCTTATATTTTTTTGTTGTTTTTAAAACAATAATTAGCCAATATTTTGTTTCGTTAGCGGATTTTAAAGCAATTTGAAAGTATCTTAGATACTCAGTTTTTGAACTTGATGATTTCGCTTCAATAACATTAGCTCCAATTGAAGTTGCACTTCTTAAAAGCTGATCAATAAGTACTAAAAAATATTTTTCGTTTTTTAATAGTTCACAAAATTTAATAATACTAACAGAAAAGTTAATTAATCTTGAAATAAACTCTTTTTTAAATTTTGAATTTTCAATTGTCATTTTGAGATTTAAGATTTAAATTTTGAATTTTAAACGCATAATCTATGATCTAAATATAAAAAATAATTAACTAAAAATCAATTATAATTTAGTTATGATTATCATAGGTCTTGGCAATCCGGGGAAAAAATACGAAAATAATCGTCATAATGCTGGTTATATGTTTATTGATTATTTAACTCAAATATCAAATTTCAAATGTCAAAACGAAAACTTAAAACTAAAAACTTTTAAAACCAACTGTTTTATGAACGAAAGTGGCAAGGAAGTAGAAAGAATTCTAAAAACGTTACACGTTACAAGTTACAAGCTGCACGATTTATTCATCGTTCATGATGATTTAGATATTCCGCTTGGAAAATTTCGAATCGATTTTGCCAAAGGTCCAAGGCTTCATAATGGTATAAAATCAATTGAGAAGATATTAAAAACCAAAGATTTTTGGCGGATAAGAATCGGTATTGACAATCGGCAAAAAACCGGCTTTGTTGATGGAGAAACTTATGTTTTACAAGATTTTTTACCAGAAGAAAAAGAGGTCTTGGAAAAGGAGGTTTTTGAAAAAATAATTAAAAAATTAGAAACTTTTTGCGTTAAAACTGATATTTAATTTAAAAATAAAGTTTACTTTTTAAAAAAATCAATTAAAATTATTATACTTAGTATGAAAAATCTTAATCGCATCTGCATGCTTAATCCTCAAGGTTATGTTGCTTACCCTCCCCCTTTGGGAAAAACCGATACTGGAGGTCAAATTGTTTATATCTTAGAATTAGGAAAGGCTCTGGTAAAAAAAGGAATAAAAGTAGACATTTTTACGCGCGCTTTTGAAGATTTTCAAAAAGAAGAGGAACAAATAATTCCTAATTTAAAAATCGTAAGGATTCCATGTGGATCAAGTAAATTTGTCCCAAAAGAAAAACTTTATGAACTAATGCCTGAATTTACAGAAAATATTATGAAATATATCGAAAAAAGAAAAAAAAAGTATGATCTTATTCATTCCCACTATTGGGATGGTGGATATGCAGGAATCCTTTTATCAAAAATGCTTGATATTCCCCACATTAATACTCCTCATACTTTAGGAAAGGCTAAAAAATTAGAAATGGATATCGAAGAAGCGCCAACCGAAAAATTAAAACCATACTATCGATTTCACGTAAGAATCGCCATCGAACAAAAAATTTATAATAAAGCCGATGCGATTTTAGTGATTTGTGAAACAACAAGAATTCAGCTTTTGCATTATTACTTAGTTGATTTTGAAAAAATTCATGTTATCTATCCAGGAGTTGATCTTGAAATTTTTAATCCCAAAAAAAACAAAATTGATAATCAAATCAATTTAAAAAACAACTCAATTCTTACTATGAGTCGTCTTGTCCCAGCCAAAGGAATTGATCGTCTGATTGAAGCGTTAAATTTTATAAAAGAAAAAATTAATTTTCATCTTTATATTGGTGGTGATGCTAATTTAGAAGGTGGTAATTCGAAAGAAGAAATTGATTATAAAAAATATCTTTTTAATATCATAAAAAAATACAAAATGGAACAAAAAATTACTTTTATTGGTCAGTTAAATCACGAAAAAGTAGCTGCTTATTATCGTAATGCTGATATTTTTATTAATCCAGCCCGCTATGAACCCTTCGGCTTAACAACAATGGAGGCAATGGCTTGTGGCACCACTCCTCTTATTTCTCATGTTGCCGGAAGCAAAGAAATTATTATTGATGGTTTAAATGGTTTTATAATTAACAGTCATGACCGACAACTTCTTGGTAATCAAATTTTAAAGCTCTTATCTGATAAAAAAATGCTAAAAAAAATCTCAGACAATGCTGCTTTTACTATCAAAGAACATTACTCTTGGGATAAGATTAGTGAAAAAATAATTAGTCTATATAAGAAGTTAAAATCATAAAAAATGAAAATTGCTCTAGTTTCTCCAATCGAAGAAACTGTTCCCCCTATTTTATATGGAGGAATAGAATGGATTGTTTACTACCTGGCTAAAATTTTAGCAGAAAAAAAACATGAAGTTTATCTTTTAGCTACAAAAAATTCACCCCAAAATGGCAATTACAAAATTATTCCCATTTATAATCAAAGTATAAGAAGAATCGAACCATATAAATCCAATTTAAAAATTCGAGAAACAGCAAAATTTATTGCTGTCTCTAATGCTATAAAATTTCTAATAAAAGAAAAATTTGATATTATTCACAATCATGCCAGTTGGCGTTTTTTAATTTTTGAAAATCTTTTTTTCCCTCAAAAATTTATCACCACTCTTCATGGTCCGATGAATATCGATTATCAAAACATAGTTTTTTTAGAACATAAAGATAGCTTTTATATTTCTATTTCCAACAATCAAAGAAAGGATTTACCAAATTTAAACTACATCAAAACCATTTATAACGGCGTTGATGTAAGTTTTTTTCAATTTAAAGAATATGAAAAACAAAATCATCTTCTTTTCTTTGCTAGATTTTCTCCGGAAAAAGGAATAAAAGAAGCAATTGAAACAATTGAATTAGTGAAAAGAAAGTTATTGGTTGCGGCAAAAATTGATAAAACTGATCAAAGCTTTTTTGAATCTTTAAAAGAAAAGATTAATCATAATCCATATATAGAATTTCATGGGGAAATTAGTCTTGATGAAAAAGTCTCATACTATCAAAATGCCAAAGCTTTGTTTGTTCCAATAATGTGGGAAGAACCATTTGGTTTAATGTTTACAGAAGCAATGGCCACCGGTACGCCAATAATTACTTTTGCCCGCGGCTCTGTCCCTGAGGTGATAAAGGATGGCGAAACTGGGTTTATTGTTAATCCCTCAGATGATGACATTCGCGGAAACTGGATTATCAAAAAAACCGGAATTGAGGGGCTTTGTGAGGCAGTTGAGCGAATTTACTCAATGCCAGAAGATCAATATCGAAAAATGAGAAGGGCTTGTCGAGAGCATGTGGAGAAAAATTTTACCGTTGAAAGAATGGTGGATGAGTATGAGAAAGTTTATGAGAAAATCTTAAGTCAAAAAAAATAAAATTTTTCCGTCATTTGATGTTTTTACTAGTAATTTAAGATTAAAAAAATTAATATCATTAAAACAAAAAAATTTGGAGAGGCGCTAAAAGAAAAGCTAAATAAAAAAGGAGGAAGTGCCACTTGATAGTAACTTAAGGCCTTAATAAATAAAACATCCTAATCAATAAATCAAAACACTTACCATAAACACTTTTTTAAATAAAAAATTATAAAAAAGTATAAAATAGTATCTAAATAAAACTTTTAATTTGGTATAATAAACTTTTTATTAATTCTCATTCTAATTAAAAAAACTATATGAAGTGTTTAATTCTTGCTGCTGGCGATGGAACAAGGATGAGGATATTTCCTCAATATAGTAAGTTACCAAAATCTTTAATTCCTGTCTACGGTGTGGCTATTATTGAAAGGATAATAAAAACGATAAAAAAAAGTGATATTAACGACTTCATCATTGTATTAGGATATAAATCACACCTAATAAAATCTTTTCTCGAAAAAAGAAAATTAGATGTCAACATTTCTTTTATTTCAAACTTAGATTGGAAAACAAAAGATAATGCTTACTCAGTATATTTAGCAAAAAAATATCTTAAAGAGGAAAAAAAATTTTTGATGGTAATGGGCGATCATCTTTTTGACGAAAGAATAATTGAAAACTTAATTCGCTATCAAAGTGACAAAATTTTGACTTTAGTTATCTCTCGTGAAAAAACACTCAAAGAAGACACAAAAGTCTTAGAAGAAAATGGTCTTATTATTGAAAATGGAAAAAACCTTAAAAAATTTAACGCGGTTGATAAAGGCATCTTTCTTTGTCAACCTCAAGTTTTTGATTATTTTGAAAAAGCCATAAAAAAAAATAAAACGCAAATTTCTGAAGTGGTTAATCTTATTGCTAAAGACAAAAAAGCCGATATTTTTGATATCTCAAGTATTTCTTATGATTATATTAAAAAATTAAGAAAAAGGGTAAATCTTTGGTGTATAGATATTGATACGCCAAAGGAGCTCAAAAAAGCGGAGAAAAAAATTTTAGAAAAAATAACAAAAGACCCTTCTGATTTGGTGGCGAAATACTTTAATTATCACCTAGAAAACTTCTTAACAACTAAACTAAGCCCTTTACCTATCTCCCCTAATCAAGTCACACTTTTTGTCAATTTTTTAGCCTATATCACCGCTTTTTTATTTTTAAAAGGTCAATTGACTTTAGCTATTATCCTTGCCTTTATAGTTGGTGTTATCGATGGTGTTGATGGCAAGTTAGCTCGTCTTAAAATGGAAGAAACCAAAATCGGTGAAATGGAACATGCTTTTGATTTTCTTTTTGAATCAATATGGATATTAGCACTTGGGACTTATTTTAGCCAAGCTTTTTCTAATAATTTATACTTAATTTTAAGCAGTCTAATAATTAGCCTTACCGGTTTTTATCGCTTTGTTTACGACAGATTTGGAAAAATTACTCGTATAAGTTTAGATATGATTGACTCACTTTCTAAAAAAATTAGACGAATCGCCGCTCGACGTAACATTTTTAATCTTATTATTCTTTTAACATTAATTATCAATAAACCACAACTTTCACTTTTAATCATCTTCTTTCTTTCTTTATTTACTGCTTGCTTTTATACTATTCAAGCATATCGATTTTTAAAAGATAATAAAAAAATCACTAAATAAAGATATGAAAATCAGTTTTATCACCAATTGGAATGATTTTTGTGGATTATATATTCATGCAAAACTTCTTTTTCTTGCTTTTAAAGAAATTGATAAAAAGATAAAAATTAAAGTTTACAGTCCAATTGAGTATTTTGAAGAAAAAACCCGAATTTTTCTTAAAAAAAATGAAAGATTTGTTTTTCCTTCTTATTCTTTTATACGTTTTGGGGATCAACTTAATGATCAACAGCTTGCCACTCTTAATAATTTTTTATATCTTGACAAAAAAATATTTAGCGAAGAAAGCGACCTTGCCATTATTGAAAAACCCACTTCTCTTCCTCTGCAAAAATTCTATTATTACACTCAAACTTTTAAAAATAAGATAAAAAAATTAGTTGCGATTGTTCATGAAGGAAAACCAATTATTAATGATTATTTTTATAAAATAGACTGGGACAAAATTTTTATCTTTGACGAAAGATATAAATCAATATTTTTAAAAAAAGTCAACCCTAAAAAAATTACTATTTTCCCTTTTCCTTGCTTCACTTTTAATCAAAAAACAACAAAAAAAAATAAAAAAATAGAAAAAATCCTTATTATAATAAAAATCCCCTTTAATAATTTTTTAATTCTTGATTCATTAATCAAAGATTTAAAGAAAAAATTCACTGTTAATATCTTATACTCCCGCCCTAATAAAATATCACAAAAAAAATCTTTCATTAATCTCATCAATCTCAATCAATTTTTTTTAAAAGAAAAAATCAGCTTTTTTCTATTAAGAAATGATCCCTTCGAAAAAAGATTTTTAAATTTTTTTAAAAATTATGATTTAATAATTTTTTTGGAAGATCCAAATCAACCAATAGAATATATTCCGGTTTCTAGTTTTGCTTCATTAATTTTAAATCTTGGAATCCCAATTATATGTCCAAATAATGCTTTTTTTTATACCTTTGCTTCAGGTGAAGTAATCAAGTACAAAAACTTCCCTCATCTTCATAGACTTTTAATTAATATTGAAAATTATTTACCCAATGAAGAAAAAATTAATCACTACCTTAAAAAAAATTCAAATGTAAAATTAGCAAAAAAACTCTTGCAATTAATCTAACTTGATTGATTTTTATTAATTTTTTATCTTAAATTAATTAATCTTGCAAAAAACCTATTAAAAGGTATCATTTAAATATATAAAAGATATTTATTATGCAATCCATAAAAGACATCTTAAAAAACTTTGATCCACTAAAAGATAAATACATCTCCCGCGATTTTCAGGCTTTTGGAATATATTTGGCCGAAAAATTGGGTGAGCCAAGAAAAAAAAGTTTATATATAAAACTAGCAAAAACTATTCCACGGCCGGTTTTGGAAGAAGCTTTGCGATTTGTTTCCGACTCAAAAGCGCGAAAAAAAGGGGCTTTATTTATGTGGAAGTTAAAAGAAATGGGCGCTTTTAAAAAAGAAAAAAAAGGAGTTGACAAATAAAAAATTTTTATTTATAGTGAATTTATTATATGAAAATTACTGTTTACACCGTCTCAGATTGTCAGTTTTCCAAAGCGGAAAAAGAATATTTACAATCTCGCAGTCTTCCATATGAAGAAAAAAACTTAGAACAAAATCGGGAGTGGCTGACTGAAATGCTTGCTGTTTCCAACAACTTTGCCGGAACACCGGTCACCAAAATTGAAAAAGACGATGGTCAGATTGTGGTTTTAAAAGGTTTTACCCAAGAAGAGTTTGATCAAGTTTTAGGCTTTAAAAAAGAAGAATCTGCCGCTTCAACTTCTGTCAATGCCGCTGTCACCCCACCTCCCCAACCTCAACCACCATCAATAAACCAATCTCCAACTCAACCATTTCAACCACCAACCTCTCAAACAACACCATCTCCCCCACCAGTTTTTCCAATAGATAAAACTCAAGTAGAAACCCAATCACCAAATCAACTAGTTAATCCTGTCTCAACCGAAACCAAAACCACTCAACCGTCTGATCCTTTATTATCAGTCCTTTCTGATTTAGAACAAAAAGCCAATCCTAATCAACAAAATCAACCTTCTTCCCCACCACCAACCAACATTCCAAATATTCCTGATTTTAATGAATAAAAAATAAAAACGATAAACTATGTTTCGATCAGATTGTAAACTGGATTAAAAAAAATAAATTAACCACGATTTTAGTTCTTGTTATTATCTATCTTGTTTTCAAAAACAAGATTCCCTTTCCTTTACCACCTCTTCCTTTACCAATTACTTCTCAACCGGTTGACTTTTATCCAAAAACCGAAAAAAGGGCGGTTGGCGGCTTTGGTGGTTTTGTTAATGATACCCCCAAATCAAATGATAATAAAAGAGTCATATCTTTCCTTAAGTAGTAAAAAATGTCGTTGATACGCAAAAAAGATTATTGACAAAACCCAAAAATTAGGCGGCTTTATGGTACAAAGCTATTTAGACTATTCTCAAGAAGCCCCAACTGCCACTTTAACCGTCCGTCTTCCAGCAAAACAACTTCATCAGGCGCTTGACGAGTTTAAAAAATTGGCAGCCAAAGTGGTTTCAGAAAATCTTTCAGGCGTTGATGTTACGCAAGAGTATACCGATATTGAAGAGCGACTGAAAACTTTATACAAAACAAAAACTAAACTTGAAGAAATAATGGCAAAAGCAATTAAAGTAAAAGTGATATTTTGGAAGCACAACGGGAGTTGATGAATCTTCAGGAGCAAATTGATGCTTTAATCGGTCAGAAAAAATATTTGGAAAAAACACTGATTTAGCCAGAATTACCATTTATCTTTCAACCGATAAGCTTTCCCTTCCCTATACTCCAACCGATGACTGACGACCAAAAACTGTTTTTTAAAGAGGCGGTGCGTTCTTTAATCTTAACCTTAAGAAAAATCGTAACCGTCACAATTTGGACTGTCGTCTATCTACCACTTATCCTTCCTTTTATTGCCATCTATTATTTTTGGAAAAAAGAAAAAAAACGTTAAGGATAACATTAATTATTTTTTTAACTTCTTCACCCAATTGGTTGTTTATTTTAAATAAATTTTTAATTTTATATTGTCATAACAATAAATTTAAAAACTAACTTTAATTAAAAAGCCACGATCGTGGCATCATAATTAAAGTTGCATCATTTGTTTTAATTGTTCAAAAACTTTTTCTTTAAAAATTTTGTTAAATTAATCGCTATTCAATAAATATAGGATGAATTTTGAGATTTGACTAAGTCTAACTTGGTTATAAGCTTTGAATTTTGAGTTTTTATTACACATAACCTTAAACGTTATTCATTTAATGTTAGACGTTAGGTGTTAGGTGTTAGGTGTTAGACGATTTCTACCAACTGCCTCCTCCTCCACCTCCGCCTCCTCCACCAGAAAATCCACCACCACCTGAAAATCCTGAAGAAAAACCAGAAGAACTAGTAGACAATGTTGCTGTTTGTTGAAAACTTGATATTGAGGAACTTAAGCTATTGACAAAATAAACACTATTAAATTTATCCGAAGAATAACCATGATACCAAGATGGTGGCTTAATTCCCAAATCCTCAAATCTTTTGGCCCAAATTTTTTCAACCCCAAACACAATCGCATAAGGTAATAATCTCTCAAATAACATTTGCTTATCAGCCTGAAAAGTAAGTTGTCTTTCTTGAGATCTTAAAAAGTTTCTTAAAGAAAAAGCAATATTTTTCGCATTTACTCCTTCTTTTGTTTTTCTTGGCATGCGAAGACCAAAAATCAAACAAGAAAAAAATAGTAAAAAGTTAACGGAAAAAATACTTAAAATCAAAAGCGTCTGATAAAAACTCCTTATTTTTTGCGGATTTTTTGGAAACAAAGAAGCAAAAACTACCTGCTTATAAATTGCCTTTTTCACTTTTTCTACTTCTTCATAAAGTTTTTCTTTACTAAGATCTATTTCCCTCTTTTTCTTAAAAAATTCTTTTAGCAAAATTTTTTCAAAAAACAAAAGTTTATCATCTTCGTTTGCGGTTTTTACAAGCCAAAACTTACCTTTTTTTCTTTCCTCAATTCGAAGGTAGCCTCGCCTTGCCAAATCAACAATTGTGGCTGAAACATCTTTTAAATCAACTGTCTCATCGCCTAAAACCCCAACCTCAGCTGGAGTTAAAAATCTTTTTCCATCAGGTGATTTTGGTGGATCAAACCAAGCTCTCGTCACTCCAATCTCTCCCTTTGGATCACGTCCGTACTTAAACCACTGATAGGCGATATAGAAAGGTAAAATCAGGTACCAAAAAATAGCTAAAAGCTGAAACAAAAACTCCAATATTTTCCCAAAATTCGTCTCCCAAAAAGTTTTATATTCTTTTGGCTCCAAAACGGCAACGATATTTTTTGGAAAACCTAAAACAAAAGTTAACCCTTCCTTATAAGCTAAACTTGAAGTAGTTTTTACCACTATCTTTTCACGGCCGTTGTCAAGATAGTCAAAAAAAATCTCACATAAAGAAGTAGTTGATCCGAAGCTTCCTGTATAACAAGAAGCTTTTAGTTGATTTTCATCAATTTTTTTTGGTAAATAAACTTCTACTACCGCCTCCTTGATAAAAACTGGCCACTGATTACCTGTTGCATTCCAATAAAGTTCATCATGATTGGGAAAATAAGTTAAAGCCCCAGCCACTTTATAGCTTATAATATACGTATGAACACCAGAAATAATTTTATTCGGATCGCCAATTTTTAAGCGGATTTTTTCATTTAAAGTTGTTTTTTGAAAACGATAAGGTCTTTGAGTTTCGTCAACAACAGAAAAATCATAAAAATCTAGCTTAAATTTTTTCCCTTCTTTATTGATTTTTGTAAAAGGAATCTCACGATAAATCCCATGACGTTTAAGATTACCAAAATCATAAATAATTGTCTCTTTAACATCAATTGTGCCATCTTGGTTAATAATAATATTTACCTTAAAACTTCTTATCTCCTCGGCTAAAACACTTTTTATTCCAAATAACAAATAACTAATAACCAATAACAAAAAAAATGTTTTTTTCATTAAAAATTATGATATCATAAATTATGCGCTTTTATAAACTTTCTTGGATTAATTTTTACAAAGACTGTCTTCTTTTGGGAAGAAAAATAAAAAACGCAAACGAAAAAATTAACCGAATTATCGCCATTTCGCGAGGTGGTCTTATCCCAGCGCGCATCCTTTCTGATTTTCTTCAATTACCAATCTCAAACATTGTCATTTCTTCTTACTCAAATCTTAAACAACTTAAAGAACCAGAAATTATTGAAGTAACCAACATCGATTTAAAAGATCAATCTATCTTAATCGTTGATGAAGTCTCAGACACCGGCAAAACTTTTATTCGCGCTTTAAAATATTTTCAACAAAAACCGGTAAAAAAAATTATAACCGCCGCCCCCTACCTCAAACCAAAAAGCCAGTTTATTCCCAACTTTTTTCAAAAAACAATTGATGCTTGGATTGTTTTTCCTTACGACCTTTTTGAAACCTACGAGGCATTTTTAAAAGAAGAAAAAAACAAAGAAAAAGCGCTTGAGAAAATGAAAAAGATCGGCTTTTCTTCCTTTGAGTTAGATTTTTTAGAATAAAAATATGCGCTATAAAATCGCCAAAGATGTTAAGGAAAAAGTTGATAAACTGATAGATAAACTAAAGATGATGCATATTGACAAAAAAAGAGTTTATTGTATCCGCTCCTTTGGTGCCAAAACTTCCGCTATTGCTCGAATTTGGGGGATGGGTCGATTGTTTGCCGAAGTTTGCGGTATACAACCTTGTTATATCATTGAAGTCAATGCTAAACGTTTTGATAAATTATCCGAACGTGATAAAATAAAAACTTTAATTCATGAACTTTTACATATTCCAAAAACCTTTTCTGGTGCTTTACTTTCTCACCGAGGCAGATACCATCGGATAAACAACAAAATGATTGAGAACATATTAAAAAAGTCAAAAATATAAATCATCATTTTGAGATTTGAATTTTAAATTTTGAATTTTTTTATTATAATCAATCTTTATGAAAAAAATTTTTTTAATTATTATTGGAATTTTTTGTGCTTATCTTGTTTTTTTGGGTTTAAAAATTAACCGCTTTTATCAAAAAATATATACTCCCAAAAATGGAAAAATCGAAGAAGGAAAAACGCAATTTAACTTTTTAATCTTTGGCTATGGAGGAGGAAAACATGAAGGTGCTTATCTTACCGACACAATAATGATTTTTCACGTTGATATTAAAAACAAAAAAGCTGCCCTTGTTTCCCTCCCTCGCGATCTTTGGGTGCCTGTCCCAACAAAAGATGGCTCAAGGTTTTTCTCAAAAATCAACGCCATTTATCAAATGGAGCTTTTTCCAGAAAACTATCCCCAAATTAATCCTAAATTTTTAGGTAAAAAAAATGATGCTTTTTTTACTAAATTTATTATTGGAAAAATTTTAGATATTCCAATTGACTATTATGCTGCTTTAGATTTTGATGGTTTTAAAAAAGCAATTGATATTTTAGGTGGGATTGATGTTGAGGTGGAAAAATCATTTACTGATCCTGCCTACCCCATTGAAGGTAAAGAAAATGACCTTTGTGATGAAGAAACCCAAAAAATGTTTAAAGAAGTTGAACCATTTTTAAAGCCAGGTTATAATCCAGAAGACAAAGAAAGAGTTTTAAAAGACAATCCAAAACTGGATGAGTTTTTAAAAAACGCAACCGAGTCCCCCCATTTAGCTTTTCCCTGCCGTTATGAAACTTTGGTTTTTAACAAAGGCAAAACCCATATGGATGGGGAAACCGCTTTAAAGTATGCCCGTTCCCGTCATTCCTTAGAAGATGGTTCCGATTTTGCCCGCGCCCGACGTCAACATCGGCTTTTGGAGGCAATAAAAGATAAAGTTTTATCGCTAAATCTAATTACCAAAGTACCAACATTATTAGACCAGTTGGGAGATAATTTTAAAACTGATTTTCCTTTGTCGGAAATTCCAAAATTTTCCAAAGAAGCTTTAAAAGCAAAGGACTATCAATTTTTCACTTATGTTTTCTCGACTCAAAATTATCTTCAAGAAAGTATTTCTCTTGACGGTCAATTTATTTTAATTCCAAAAGAAGGACACAATAATTGGAATGAGATTCAAAAAGCAATAAAAATAATCTTTGAAGGTGTCGATCCCCAAAAAACACCAACGCCAACAACCAAAGTAGAAGTTAAACGTTAAACGTTAAACTTTAAACATTAAACATTAAAAAAATAATAAAGTATAAACATTGGGTAAAAAGTAGTGTAAAGGTTGTTAAAATGTTTTTTTAATTTTTAAACGTTACACGTTATACGTTACACGTTACACGTTTAATGTTTGATGTTAGAAGTTATTAAAAGTTAGAAGTTAGGTGTTAGGTGTTTGGTGTTTGGTGTTAATTGTTTTATTTTAAACGTTTAACGTTTCACGTTTAATGTTTAACGTTTAATGTTAGATGTTAGATGTTAGATGTTAGATGATTTAATCGTTTTCAAAATTTTCTCCACCTCTTTCTCAAACTCTCCCTCAACTGTGGCGCCTGCTGCATTTTTATGACCGCCACCACCTAATTTTTGAGCAATTTCGGCAACATTAATTTCTTCTTTTGAACGAAAACTTAACGACAGTTTATTTTTTTCTTTTTCCAAAATCAAAAACCCAAAATCTACTCCTTTAATTGCTGCTAAAAATAAATCGGCCACAAAACTTTGACCTGCTACTGCTAGTTTAAATTTTTGATAGTCTTCAAAACTCATTGCCGCCCAAACAAATTTTTTATTTTTTTCTTTTTCAATTTTTAATCTTCTTAAAAACTCTCCTAAAAACTGTAAAAACGGTAAAGAATAAGAAAAATAATAATCCCGAAGCAAATTAAAATTAGCGCCCAAATTTAAAAGATGATCAACGATCTTCCATTGTTTTTTTACGTCCGAAAAATATCGAAAAAAAACGGTATCGCCAGCGATTCCTGCCAAAAGTAAAGTTGACAGACTTTTATCAATTTTAATCTTCCAATCCAAAAAAAGTTTAAACAAAATCTCACAAGTAGCACAAGCTTTCTCCTCAATCAATTTAAAATCACCCTCAATCTGATTGTTTAAATGATGATCAACAACAATTTTTCTCATATTTTTGGGTAATAAAACTTTTTTTGAACCGGTAACTCTATCATAACTTGAAGCGTCTAAAATTAGAAATAACTCAAAGGGGGAAAAATCAAAAGAAGAAAAATCAATCACTTTTATTTTTTTAACTTCTTCACTTAAAAAAAAGAAATCTTCTTTAATCATCTCTGGAGAAACCACTAAAACATTTTTTTTATCATCAATCTTTTTAATTACTTTCGTAAAACTTATCGCGCTACTTACTGAGTCTAAATCAGCATGGGGATGAATGTTGATTATAATACTTTTTGCTTCTTTTATTGTTTTTAATATTAGACGTGAATTTTTATAATTCATTTAAAAATTTTACCAAAAAATTTATTCTTTTTTTTCAACCCCAAAAACCTCCTCAACAAAAAAATCTACCCCATCTGATAAAACTCTCACGTAAGCTAAGTTTTTAATAAAAACATTTTTTGAATCCTCTTTCGATAAAAAGCCTAATTTTGTCAAAAAAACTCGCATCACGCTTCCATGGGTGACTATTAAAACTTTTTTTCCTCGATAAGCAACCGCTACCTCCCTCAAAAATCGCGAAAATCGCTCCATCATCTTTTCATCTGATTCTATCCCCAATTTCTTAGCCACTTCATCTGACAAAATCCTAAACTCTTTAATACTCATTCTAAGCTTTTTTTCCACCTCTTGCCAATGTTTTCCCTCAAAAGGCCCAAAATCTCGCTCACGAAGAAGTTTTGAAGTCTCAACCGCCATCTTTTTTTCCAAAGCGATAATCTCAGCCGTTCTTTTGGCCCGAACTAAATCAGATGAAAAAATTGCTGTAAACTTGATTTTTTTAAAATGTTTTTTGGCCGCTTCAATTGCCTGCCTTTCTCCTTCTTTGTTTAAAGGAATATCGCTTTGACCTTGAAGAAGACCTCTGACATTCCAATCAGTTAATCCATGACGGACTAAATATATTTGACAATAGTTGTTTTTCATTTAATGATTTTACCAACTTAAACTTGTTTTTACTAAGGTGTATTAAAAAAATATATCTTCCTTTAATGCCATTCATGACAACGATTAAGAATGAAAGAATTCCTATTGTTATTCCTGCATAAGCTGGAATATATTTAAAAATTGTCACCTTCTTTGAACAATTAAAAAAGTCGTTTTGTTTTCTTTATCATCTTGCAAATCAAAGTCAACTATCTCAAAGTCATAAATCTCACTTAAAATCTTAGGTCCTAAAATAGCAGTGGTTTTTTCAATTTTTCCCTGCGATAAGGCTTTGGCCGCTTTGGCCGTATCAATCATCTCGTTTTTACCACTTATAAGTTTTAAATGAGGGTATTTTTTTCTTAAATTATTTTGACACTGAGCAAAAACTTGGGGATGAGCCATAATTTGAGAAATTTGAGAAAAAGAAATTTCTTTTTTTTTCATTAAAAAATGGCGGATAAAAATGGTCACTTTATCAACAACACGAAATTTATAATTCACCATCGCCTCAATTGACTCATCAACTATCCCCCCTTTGGAATTAACAATGGCAAAAACCCCATAATCAATCTCACCTTTATATAAAGCTTTAAAAACATTTTTGGTGGTGTAAAGATAACGGATTTTATAATTTTTTATATTTTTTTCTTTAACATATGTCAAAAGCGCCTCCTCATTAAAGCTTCCTCTTCCTCCTTGAATGCCAAAAATAAGATATTTTTTGTGAACTCTTTTTGGCAAAAGCTTATTAAACAAAAAATCATAGGCTTTGCTCAACTTTAACCGCATAGTTTTGGTATAGGGATTAAAAGTCTGAAGATCAAAAAAAAGCTGCCAGGTGTCATTGCACGTTTGTTCCATCACCTCTTGAAGTTTTCTTGCTCCTAAAGTATCAATTGGAGTTTTTTTAAAGTTAAATTTTTGAAGAAGACGACCGATAAAATGAGTCACTCCTTGCGAATAAGCTGCCATTTTATCATGTTCTTCTGCTTTTAATTCAACTACCCGCAATCCTTTTTTTTGAAAAAAATCTTTCCAAAATTGATAGTTTTTGCTTGATGCTTTAAATTGATTTAAAACAATTGGCAGACCTAAAAAACCGTTTTTACTACTGTCTGGCCCAAACATCGGATGAGTAAGCATCGCTTGGGTTTTTTTTCCTTTTAAAATCTTTTCAAAAACTTTTTTTGGGTAAACTTTAACCGATAAAACATCAATCAATAAATGATTATCTTTAAAATATTTTTGATGACTTTTTAAAACTTTTTCAAAAGACGAAATGGGGACGGCATAAAAAACAACCTCCGCTTTTTGAATCTCTTTTGGATTCTCTCTTGTAACAATTATCAACGAAAAATCATCTTTTAAAAGACGCTCCAAAACCCGCCCAAACCGACCATAACCAACGATCGCCACCGTTTTTCTCATATTTTTTTATCAATTTTTGAAGAAAAACTAACTCGAATATATTTTTCTCCACAACTTCCAAAAGCAACTCCTGGAGTCACCGCCAGATGATATTTTTCTAAAAGATAAAAAGCAAAATCTAAACCACGGTCAAAACTTTCTGGAACTTTTATCCACAAATATAAACCGGCTGATGGAATCTTTACCCTCAAACCAATTTTTTTAAAAAAAGAAGCTAAATAATCACGTTGATTTTGATAAAAAATTATCATTTTTTTATACCACTCTTCATCAAAATCTTCTAAAGCATAGGCAGCCAATTTTTGAAAAATTAAAGGAACACCTGAATCAAACTGAGACTTAATCTTTAAAAAACTGCCAATTACCTCTTTTGAGGCAACCACCCAACCAATCCGAAGGCCGGCAAAAGAAAAAGTTTTGGAAAAAGAACCAATCTCCAAAGCTATTTTTCTTGCATCTTTTACCTCAAAAATACTTGGCGGTTTTTGAAAAAGATCAAAATAAATCTCTGAGTAAGCGTTATCATAGAAAATAAACAGCTCATTCTCCAAGCAAAAATCAACTAATTTTTCCAAAAAATCTTTTGGGGCGGTGGCTCCCGTTGGGTTGGCAGGATAATTAACAAAAATGGCTTTAGTTTTTTTATCAACAAGTTTTTCTAAACAAGAAAAGTCGATCAAAAAATTATCTTTCTCAAAAAGGGGGTAAAAAATCACTTTGCCGTAAAAAAAAGGAATTGTACCAAAAAATCCCGGATAACCGGGATTGGGAACTAAAATTTTATCGTCTTTATCCAAAACCAAAAGAGGCAAATGACTTATGGCGTCTTTTCCTCCCAAAACCGGTAAAAAACAATCTTCTTCCAAAAAGACATTAAACCGTTTTTGATACCAAAAAGAAAGCGCCCCCTTTAACTTCTTGTCCCCCTGATAGCCGGGATATAAATAGTTTTTTTCTTCAAAGATAAGATCTTTAAATTTTTCTAAATATTTTTTTGAGGGAGGGTAAGTGGGCGAACCAACAGTTAAATCGATTACTTTTACTTTATTTTTTTGCTCAAACTCTTTTACCTTTTTTAAAAAATCAACAAAAAAATAAGAGGATGAGTTTTTTGCAAATGAAGAAAATCTCATATTTCCTTTTCAACTTTTAATGAAAATTGGTGAATTGCTTGATAAATTTTTTTGATTAGTGTTTCCGGTAATCCATTTTTTTCGCCCCAAGAAATTCGGGTTTTTAAAACCGTAAACCACCGCTTTTTATCTAAAGGTTTTAAACCTTTTCTTTTTTTAAAAAGACCCACTTTTTTAACGATTTTATATCTTTTTCCCAAATATTCAATGATTTTTCTGTCAACTTCATCAATCTGTTTTCGATATTTTTCTAAAAGTTCCATAGATTTTGGGCTTTGTGACGCAAATAATGATCTAATAATACTAAGGCCGTCATCGCCTCAACGATTGGCACCGCTCTTGGTAAAACACAAGGATCATGACGACCGGCTGCTTCTAAAATAACTTCTTGTTTTTGGCGATTAACTGTTTTTTGCCGTTTTTTGATGGTTGAGACCGGTTTAAAAGCAACTTTAAAATAAATTGTTTCCCCGTTTGATATCCCTCCTTGAATACCTCCTGAAAAATTGGTCTTTGTTCTTATTTTACCGTTTTTGTCAACAAAAAATTGATCATTATGAGTGCTTCCCCTCATCAAAACCGAGGAAAAACCACTACCAATCTCAAACCCTTTAACTGCTGGAATTGAAAACATAGCCTTGGCTAAATCAGCTGATAACTTATCAAAAACCGGCTCTCCCAAACCCAAAGGAGGATTTTTTACTACTCCAATAATCACCCCACCGATTGAATCACCATCATTTCTTATTTTTTCAATCAACTCAATCATTTGTTGGGCTTTCTTTTCATCAGGACAGCGAACAATATTGCTTTCAATCTGAGACAAGGTCACTTTTTCGATATCAACGCAAGCTTTTATCTCACCTACCTGATTAACAAAAGCCAAAATCTCAACTCCCAATTTTTCTTTTAAAATTTTTTTGGCCAAAGCGCCAGCTGCCACCCGGGCCAAAGTTTCTCTGGCAGATGCCCTTCCCGATCCTCGCCAATCGCGAAAACCATATTTTTTTTCATAGGTATAGTCGGCGTGAGAGGGGCGATATAGACTTTTAAGTTTTAGATAATCTTCAGGTTTGGCGTCTTTGTTTTTGGCAATCATCACAATTGGTGTGCCGGTTGTTTTTCCTTCAAAAACACCGGATAAAATCTCAATCTTATCTTCCTCTTTTCTTTGCGTTGTAATTTGACTCTGACCCGGTTTTCGCCGATCAAGTTCTTTTTGGATTTCCGCAGAGGAAATCTCAATCCCAGGCGGACAACCATCGATAACACAACCAACTACCCCACCATGGGATTCACCAAAAGTTGTTACCCTAAACAAAACCCCAAAAGTATTACCCGCCATCGATTTAAGCTAGTAAACTAATAAATTTTTTAATCTCACTTAATTTTACCTGACCGGGAGCGATATTTTTTTCGTTATCTAAAACCACATAGGTATAAAAATTTCCCAAAATCGGTCCTAAAAATCGGGTGATTTTTCCTTTATCCCCCATACCAATAATTACTCTTTTTTCCTTAAAATCTTTACTTACCATTAAACGAAAAAGCTTAATCTTATCATCATCTTTTCTCACTAAAGTAGCAATTTTTATCACCTGAGGATGCTTATTTTTCATTGAGAAAACAATCTTTTGTAAATCCCACTCAGAAGGTGTTTCCTTAAAATTATGATATGAAAGAATAATTTTTGACTTTGATTTTTTTGGTTTTAAATTTTCTTCATAACTTGACTCTTCAATATCAACATAAGAAAAATCCAACTTTAAAAGATAATTAATAATCGCCAATCTTCTTTTCTCATCTTTTTTAAATTTTCCTCCTTCTTCTTTTTTTCGACAGGTTACAATAATATTTTTTTCGCTTAAAGTTGCCATCTTTAACTTTTCTAAATCAGTAAACTCTATTTTTTTAAGATAATCAATCCTCAGCTCCAAAAAATCAACTAAGTTTTTATATTTTTTATATTTATTAATCAAAACATCTAAATTCTCTTCTGCCAAAATCAAACAAGTTTGATATTTTTTATTTTTCATTGTCATTTTATTTTTTTAAATTTTTAATTTTTCCTCCAAAACTTTTCTCATCACCTCAACCGGTGCTTTTTTGCCAGTATAAATCTCAAACTGAGCCACTCCTTGATATAAAAGCATCTCAAAACCATAGATTACTTTTGCTTTTTTCTTTTTTGCTTCTTTTAAAAGTTTAGTTTCTTTTGGGGTATAAACAATATCAAAAACAATTTGGTTTTTTCTCAAAAACGAAGGATCAATTGGGGTGATATTAGAAAAAGGCTCCATTCCCACTGAGGTGGCGTTAATAATAATATCAAAATCTGATATCTTCTTTTGGTCCTTATAATTTAAAACTTTGACATCAAACTCTTTGGCTAATTTTTCGGCTTTTTCCAATGTCCGATTTAAAATATAAACCAAAGCCTTTTTATTTTTAAGTCCATAAACAATGGCTCTGGCTGCTCCACCAGCCCCCAAAACTAAAACTTTTTTTCCTTTTAAATAAGTTATTTTTTCCAAAGGAATTACCACCCCAAGTAAGTCAGTATTATAACCACAAAGCAAGCCATTTTTTTTAACCACCGTGTTTACCGCTCCAATTTTTTTCGCTTTCTCATCGACCCAATCTAGGTATTTTAAAATCTCAACCTTATGAGGGATGGTACAAGTTAAACCATAAAAATTATCCATCACTCTCATTGCCAAAACAACTTCTTTTAAATTCACAACTTTCACATTGGCGCCAAGATAAACAAATTGGTCATCAATCCCCAATTTTTCATAGGCTGCATTATGCATGGCAGGAGACAAAGAATGAGAAACTGGATCACCAACGATGATAATAAATTTAGATTTGGCTGATAATCTCATAAGCCACCTCCTCAACTTTTTTTTTATCGGTAAAAACTATTAAATCGGCATAACTCTCATAAAGGTAACGTCTTAAATGGTAAAGCTTTTTGGCTTTTTTTATATCTTTAAAAAGAGGTCTTTGGGTATCGTTTTTTAATCTTTTTTTAATTTCCGAAAATGAGGTTTTAAGATAAACAATTACCCCATCTTTTTCTTTTAAGTAATCAAGAATAATTTTATTCAAAACCACCCCACCGCCACAATCAAAAACACCAAAGTCAATATCTTTTAAACTTTTGGCCATCTCAATCTCATACTCCCGAAAACCAATCTCGCCTTTTTCTTGAAAAATTTGACCAATTGTTTTTTGATATTTTTCTTCAATCAATTGATCAAGCGAATATAAAGGCAAATTTAATTTTTGACTTAACAACAAAGAAACTGATGTTTTTCCGCTTCCCATAAAACCAATTAAAATTATCTTTTTTTTCATAAAGGTTTTATCTTAACTCCTAAAAATCTTAATTTCTCCCAAAAATCAGGAAAAGATTTTTTAACCACTTGAGGATTTTTGATTTTTATCCCAGCGACTTTTGTTCCCAAAACAGCAAAACTCATCGCCATTCGATGGTCGTTGTAGGTTTCAATTTCGCCTCCTTTTGGCTTACCACCAAAGATAGTAATTGAATCATCAGTCACTTCTGATTTAATTGCTAACTTTAAAAACTCATTTTTTAATGCCAAAAGTCGATCGCTTTCTTTAACTTTTAAAGTAGAAAGGCCAAAAATCTTTGTTACGCCACTAACAGTTGAAGCAATAACGGCCAAAGTCATTGATGAATCAGGACAGTTTTCCATAAAGATACTAACTGGCTTTAATTTTTTTGGGCCACAAACGGTGATTTTTTCTCCTTCTTTTTTTACAAAACAACCCATCTTTTCTAAAATAAAAATCAATTGACTATCAGGCTGAGAAAAAGAAGGAAGATTGACGCTTATACAACTTTTAGTTAAGGCGGCAATGGCAAAAAAATAACCACAAGAGGCAGCATCAGGCTCAATAGAATAACTTCTTGATTGGTAAGAAGATTGGGAAACAAAATATTCGTTTTTTTCTTTATCAACTTTTACCTCAACCCCAAAATC
>Ga0197143_1000467_pt1 | contig 44236 bp, 40 predicted proteins | sample GBS70_MetaG_FD_148603 | JGI IMG/M metagenome (GOLD analysis project Ga0197143, IMG submission 148603) | Sediment microbial communities from Great Boiling Springs, Gerlach, Nevada, United States - GBS 70_MetaG | ecosystem: Environmental > Aquatic > Thermal springs > Hot (42-90C) > Sediment... | reverse complement strand
ACTGTATACGTTACCCACTTCCGCTATACTGCCATTGATGACTATGTTGTTCTCAACATTAACATCTCCGCCAGATACTCGTAACTTGTAACTACCAGGATTGCTCGTACCTATTGACAAGCGCGCATTAGCGTTGTCCCAGTGCAAGTTCGTATTGTAGCTCAACGTGTCCGCACCTGCCCAAATCGCTACTTTATTCGCTAACCCACTGCCAGATATCTCACTACCAGCAACCCTCCAAGTGCTACCATCGTGCCACTTCAGCTTGTTTGAATCACCAGAATCTATAATTATATCACCTGCAGCGGGAGCTGTAGGCTGCTGCGAAGGCTCTAACCTGAAACCATCATTACCTGCTATATGCAACTTCCTTAACGGAGATGTTGTCCCAATACCAAGCTTCCCTAAAATGCTTGAATCTCCAGCACCACTCACCGCCAAACTACCACCTACGGCTAAATTGCCGTCCGTTTTAAGCACATTTACTCCACCACGATATAAACTAACATCGCGATAGCCTGTTCCCGAACCCCACTCAATCAGCCCATCCGTACGTATCGCTAAACGTGGCACTACATCAGTGTGCACCTGGCTAGAAAAACACCAATCTGTAGAATTCGCCATACTGCTTGAAATAACGTTATAGACATACACTTTCCCTTTAACCTCTAAAGCACCACCTACAGATAGCTCATCTTCTACTTTTGCATTACCTGCAACGCGCAACTTATAGCTTCCTGGAATACTTGTGCCAATCGCTAAGCGCTCGTTCAAATTATCCCAATGCAGGTTTATGTTGGAAGCTAACACATTTCCAGAAAGCCAGAACGCCACCTTATTTGCTGCACCGCTACCATACACATCACCACCAGCAACCCTCCAAGTGCTACCATCGTACCACTTCAGCTTGTTAGAATCACCAGAGTCTATAATTATATCACCTGCAGCAGGAGCTGTAGGCTGCTGCGAAGGCTCTAACCTGAAACCATCATTACCTGCTATGTGCAACTTCCTTAACGGAGATGTTGTCCCAATACCAAGCTTCCCTGAAATGCTTGAATCTCCAGCACCACTCACCGCCAAACTACCACCTACGGCTAAATTGCCGTCCGTTTTAAGCACATTTACTCCACCACGATATAAATTAACATCCCGCAGATCACCTCCACCAGCACCCCACTCTATTCTACCATCTCTACTTATAGCAAATTTAGGTACTATATCGCCTAAAAAACTCACATCTATTGCAATATCACCTGCAGGACGTAACTGCAACTGCCCAGCATTCGTGCCACCACGTATAACTAGCCTATCCTCTCCAGAAGATTGCAATTTTAACATTTCGCTACTGCCTGTGTTGTTTATCCAAATTGATGGCTTATCATCGGAACTGTTCACATCAGGCACCATAGGTGCTAATGATACAAATCCTACACCTAAACCACTGTAAATATTTACCCAGTCAGTAACAGCAGTCCCTGTAGAAAGACGTAACTGCCGCGTAATAGTATTGTAGTACAAGCTACCGGGGCCTAAAGGCTGAGGATCTGAACTTGCAGATAACATCGCTATCTGCCCTACAGAATACAAATTCGTATTCACTTTTATTACCGGCGCTAAACCTTCACTAGTATAACTTATCCCATATGTGGTTTGATAATTCATACCGTCACCAGGATATATAACACCTTTCGTTGAAAGATTTCTTCCAATAAAAACATCACCTGAGGTGTTCAACGTACCTGCAACGTAAACTTGTGTAGCAATACGTAATCCGTAATTCAACTGGTCAGAAATTATCTTATGCTCGCTATCGCTTCCTATCTGCAACGTTCCACCTACAACCGAAACGTTGCCTAATGTAGTAAGATCACCGCCAGTAACAATATTCTCTTCAATATTTACGTTACCGCCTGCAACTTTAAGTTTATACCCTGCAGGATCTGTTGTGCCAATCGCAACGTTACGGCTTGGCAAAATAACATACACCTTGTTCGCATCGGCATCTTCCGTCCAGCCACCACCCGCCGCTGCTTGCACGTCAAGTAACCTCCACTTCTCGCCATCATAGCCTTCAAAATTATTTCCTGTCCACCGTATAACTCCAGGCTCCGTAAGCGTTGTATTACCTATCTTTATGCTACCATTAACTTCTAACTTGTGACGTGGAGTTTCCACACCAATACCTACATTGCCTGCAAAATAATTACTACCCGACCCGATAGATAATACGTTCCCGTCTACACCTAAGTGTCCATCTATACGTAAAGAATTATCTGCATTACGCCAAAGAGCTACATCGCAAGGTGTACCCCCACCTTTACCCCAACATAACTTGCCATTAACGTCTATGCTTAATCTCGGATACATATCCGTTGCACTTGAAATTTCAACAGCTTTTCCACTTGCAGGCTTTATACGTAAACGCCCTGCATTATCTTCACCATCTATACAGAACCTATCAATACCGGCGTGTTGCAACTTCAGCAACTCGCCACCACCTCTATCATTCACCCATATAGAAGGATTTTGAGAATCATCGTTATCTGCAACACCCGGTGCTAAGTTAACAACACCGCTCACATTGCCACCACCAAAAGATATCAAACTTACCCAGTCGCTCCTGCTTGTGCCAGTAGAAATACGTAATTGCTTCGTATAAGTATCGTAGTACATACTTCCAGGGCCTAATGGCTCTGGCGGCGACGAAGCATTCTTCACACGTACCTGCCCATCGGCATGTAAATTAGTATTTATCTGAATTGTCCCCTCTGGGAGTGGTGTTGGAATATACGAAATACTGCGCACCTTCTGTGTACCGAAGTATAACTTACCACTAACTGACAAATCACTGTTCACTATTGCATCGTTACTTACATTTAACTTGCCAGCAACGTCAATGCCTGTACTTAAACGTACACCATAATTTCTATCTTCCGAAAATTGCTTTCTGCCATCTTGCCCAAGTTGTATAATACCATTTATCACATATAAATCTCCATAAATCTGCCCACCGCCAACAACCGTAAGCTTCCTATCCACTGATAAAGTATCTGTAACGTTTGCGCTACCTGCAACACGTAACTTGTAATTGCCGACATCCGTCGTACCAATACTGATACCGCCGCTGGCAAAAGTAGATGTCGTCACTACAAGGTTGCCATAAATAATAGAATCCCCGTATACTTTAAAATACCCGCCAATCAGGTAGCTCGCAGTGGAAGCACTTGCAGAATAGAAAGCATACGGCACAGAAAGGAATGCCTGCCGCGGAAGTAATACTTCACCACCAACTTCTACCTCTAAATACAACATTCCACCTCCTTTGAATAAATCTATTGGCAGCGGCTCAACACTGCCCAACTCAACATTAAACAAGCCATTCCTGACCTCTACAATATCGTGCCTCTCCTCCCATAAGCTTTTACCACCACTCTCTACATTGTATATTCTGAAGATTACGGTCACGTCGCGATTCATAGGGATACCCGACCTGTCAACTAATCTCCCTTGAAAATTAATTCTCGCAGGTACACTGCTATAAATCCCCTCCGTAAATACTATGATAATGAAAAGAAGAATAACCCAAAGAAAAGACTTTCTTTTTGTTACTCTCCCTGCACACACTCTTAATACATCTTTTCTTCTCATAACCATTTCTTTTCCATACCTCCTTCCATCTTTTGCTAAATCTTAAAAAAATACAAATTATATTGACCAACTACACTTCGTTTTTTTTCTATTCTCCATATAAAGCTTACATTACATATAAAACATCCATTGCTAATGTAATCCTTTATCAGCATTAGCCACCTCCGGAGATAAACCTGGCAACATCATACCTAACGCTACCAATAACCAAAAAGGCTCCATAACGCGAACTATTATAAACGTATTAGAAGTTAAGGCATGAAACAATAACCCCGTATACCCAGAAAGTAATCCTAAAAGAAAGCCTTTCTCCCACCATTCATTAACTATAGATAAATTCTTAAAAAGACTGCGATATATAGCATACAATAACCAAAGAAACACAACAACTCCAACTAGCCCCGTCTCGCCTAAAATGCGAAAATATTGACTATCTATAAAACCAACACCGGTTACACCCCACCCTAAAAGGGGTCTCTTAGGGAAATGGTAAAAAAGCACCTCCCTCCACTTGTTTATTCGTGCTTGCGAAGACTCCTCAAAAGTGACATGACCAGTCTGCGGATCGGTAATAAACGTCTCTTTGACACGCTGCTTCACAGATTCAGGTAACAACTTCAAGAGTAACAAAATTGATAAAATGTATACAGCTATCACTATAAAAGATTTCTTTTTAGAAAAAATAACCGGGAACGCAGTCATAGGGAAAAAAGCCAAATACGATGCACGCGAATATGAATATAGCAAGGGCTTTATTGGAAAAAGAAATAATAATAGAAATATTGCACGCCAAAATAACGATGGCGCATACATCAACATTCCAAGAAATAAACCCATCAAAAGAATAACATATGCACCGAAAGTCGACGGCTCACCAACGTCAAACGGGCAGCTTACACGGCCAAAGCCCACCTGCGTATACCCATAAACCACTACCAAAACAAATACAAAAGACACAGAAATAAGCACGCGTTTCACATGTTCCTTCACAGAAACAAAATTGCTCACCATGAAAAACAGCAAAAAATACTCTACAAACTTCAAAATGTAAAAGAAGGCTTTTTTAAACAACACAATGTTCTCTAAGACACCTATGCCTGTAGAAATAATGTACACTCCAAGGTAATAATATATATTCTTATTAATAGGTGTGCTCTTTAGCAAACCTAACTTTTTAAATATAGCGGTATGCACTAGCCAACTTATAAATATCACACCCAGAAAAACGTCATCAAAACGCAAGACCACAGCACGCCCTGGAACTTCGGTTAATTTCAATTCTGGAGAAAATAGCATTGAAAAGACAATTATATGGATTCCTATCTCGGGATTTGCAAAAGTTAATAGAGAAAATAATAACCCTAATAGTACAATTAGAGGATATAGACCTTTACCTGTAGCTATTAATAGAGAAGAAAGAAATGTTAAAAGCACGAGACTTAAATATATTGAAACATTGGTCTTACGCATCTACAGATAGATACCAAGGCTAATCTCTTGAACCACATACAGTCCCACTCTTGAAAAAAAATACACACATACCAACTTTATAACTTCAACTATTACGGCTCTACTTTTGAAAACATAAGCGCTAAAAAAAGACGTGAAAGATAGGCGACTTCCACCTCTAGCTGACCTTAAAAACACCTATCTAAAAATACATGATCTCCTTTGACCTAAAAACTTTTTTTAATGTTTTCTTCTGGTTGTAGGTTTAAGTATCAGATTCTTAATACTATCGTATATTGTCAACATGGGGTGCAACATTTTAGATGAAAAAGAACTATACCTCTTTTCCAAAACTTCCCTGCTGCCATAGTAATATCTGTAGTAATAATGGTAATAATCGGCAACTTCAAGATCTGAAGCGCGAATATCATTAAGTGCCACACCTAAGACTCTACAGCCAGCTGCTGCAAGCTGCACTTTTGCACGGTATAATGCGCCACGCGCTACCCTCCCTACACGGTATACAAGTACCACACCATCAACTTCACTACCAAGTACTAACACATCTCCTACGGGCAGCACCGGCGCACAGTCAAAAACTATAATATCGTACTCCTGCTTAAATTCAGAAATGAGGGCTTTCATCCTATGTGAACGTAAAAGTTCTATAGGATTTCTGGGAAGAACACCAGAAGGTATTATAGAAATATTTTCAATACCGGGGGTCTGCAAAAGTTTATCACGGCTAAGCGCACCTAATAAAATATCTGTTGTTTTGCGGACAACGTCTTTCCATTTATACCTGCCAATAATAATTTCCGTTAGTCCGGGGGTAGATTCTATACCGAAAATTTTATGTATAATTGGCCGCCGTAAGTCACCCTCCACAAGAAGTACCTTTTCACCTTGTCCTGCCTGCGCTGCTGCTAAAACGTAGTTTGTTGCTGTGATAGACTTGCCCTCTTGCAGCCCTGTGCTTGTGAAAAGTAACGTTATAGGTTTCGTTTTCTCACTTAATGCAATACGGATGTTTATCTCCAAAGTTCTATATGCTTCCACAATTGGCGCTTTAGGTTTGCAATATATTATTAATTTTTTCACCGCTCTTTCTTCAAACCTCTCTTCTGGTGGAACCTTCTCCTGTGCTGCCTCCTCAAATAAGTACTCTTCTACTATTGTTGGAATAACACCCAAAACCGGCAATTGCAAATACTCTTCCACCTCTTCAATACGTGCAATTGAAGTGTCTAAATTTTCTGCAATAATTGCAAAAATACTGCCCAGAACACTGCCAATACTTATAGCAAAGAGTATGTTTATGCTATATTTTGGCGCTACGGGCACCATAGGCAAAGAAGCTCTATCTATAATGGCTGCGGCATCTACGCGCTCTGATTCAGCAATAAGTGCTTCTTTTGCACGCCTGTTCAGCAAATTATACAAATCTTCCTGGATACGCACTTCACGCGCAAGACGCGTCAGTATTAAATCTTCCTTCTCTAACGATTTTAAAGAACCTTCAAGATAACGTATTTCGTCTTGCAGTGCAACAACTTGTGGATGTTGTGGAGTATATTGCCTATATAAACGTTGTAGTTCCAAGCGTAAAGATTCTATCCGTGAGACTATACTATCTCTTAGGCCTTTAACGTCGCCTGTAACCCGAAATCTATTGTAATTTTCTTCAGCCTGCTCAAGATCCTTCTTGACTTGCAGAAGCTGATAAGTTATAGCTTCGCGCAGGTGCCTACGGTTCTGAGTTCGTATCTGGCTACTTCTTTCTACGTAAGCTTCACTTACAGCATTAGCCAATAGTTGCGCCTCTTTAGGATCTTCGGAACTCGCTCTTATTTCTATTATATTACCCTCCCCACGCGTCACGCTTATTTTACTTCTTGTAATACTTATAACACGCTCTCTCTCAATTTCCGTCATATTGGGGGTAATTTTGCCAAGGCGAGACAACGCATTCTCTATAGTTTCTCTACTCAAAGCTATTTGTATTTCGGTAGCAATTATATCTCCTGGATAATATGACACCCAGTCGGTCAACAAAGATGCAACAGTAGTCTGGCGCTCTACACGTAAACGCGCAGTTGCAGAGTATATGCGTCTACTAAATGAGCTGGAAATTAAAGTGAAAAATACAGAAAGTATTACAGTTATGAAGATTATTTTCTTTCTGCGCCTCAATATACGCCAATAATCGTACAGTCCCAACTCGTACCTTGCCATATTTCTATTTCTACATCATCTCCAAATTCTTGCCATACTATATACATAGAGTAGCATAATACATAAGCTTGTAACTAACCCTATTGTAGGGCTTACTTGGGTAATTATCCTATTCCATTGGCCTAAAGTGCTCGGGGGAATATAAACAATGTCCTGTTGTTGTAAAATAAAATCCTCTTCTTGGTTATTTATAATTTTCCTTAAATTAATTTTATAACTTACAAGAGAATTTCCACTGTACCGCAATACTTCAGCCTTGCCAAGCACCGCATCCGAAGTATAGCCACCTGCTACCGAAACCAACTCCATCAACTTCATCCCCCTGTACCACTTATAACTTCCCGGATGCCTAACCTCCCCTATTATATATACAATTTCTGCTGCTATGTTTACAACAATAATTGAAACACGCGGCTCACGAACATATTTAGATAAACTTTTGGTTATTTCCTCTTCTAAAGCCTTTGGTGTTTTGCCTTCTGCTACAATATTACCTATTAGTGGCAAACTTATGCTGCCGTCAAATTGTACTGTAACGCGACGCGTAATGTCAGGGTTCTGCCAAATAAAAATCTCTAACTCGTCACCAGTGCGTATTTTATAATCCTCTAAAAGGTTAGAATATACTCCATTATTGGAAAGATAAAAAAATACAAATATGCTTATGTATATTATCCTTTTCACGAAGGAAGCTTTTCTAACACCTCTACTATAGACAACATTGGTGTAGCTGCTAAGTCTATAATTTTTCTCTCGGTAGACTTTTTATTCTCAAAGTCAAACAAAACTTCCACTACAGGGCGTGTCGGTAATTCTTTGTATGTCTTACAGACACGACATACCTCCTGAGTGTTAAGTCTCACTATTGTGCCTATCGGATACATAGAAAAGATATCAATAAATGTTTTCACCACATTCAAGTCGTAATATGTTTTCTTCAACCTTGCCAGCTCCTCAACTGCGTGCGCTGGCGAGCGCGCCTCTCTCCAGCTACGTAAATGGGTCATCGCTTCGTAACTATCAGCCACACGCAATACACGCGCAAAATAATTTATCTTCTCCGCATCAATCTTCTCAGGATAACCACTACCATCAATGTTCATATGATGGTGATATATTATCTCTATAACTTCTTCTTTCTTATTGAAAGAAAAATTTTCCGCATTCCTCACATAATCTATTGTACCATAAATGTGATTCTTTATACTATCAAACTCTCGTCTTTCTAACCTACGCGGCTGGTTCGCTATATCTATATAGTCTACCATTCCTAAATCATGCAAAAATATACTAGTCCCGAATGTTAGAATATCCTCAGGTTTGCGATTTTCTTCTATCAGAAACTTTACCCCCAGTATCGCTGTGTTGACTGTGTGTGCATACAGATAATTTTTCCTTGTAGACTCTAGTGTCAACCATAAAAAATCTTCACATCCTTTAGATGATAAAATATCAATCAACTCCTCAACAAGTTCTCCAATTTTATAAATCGAAAAGTAGGTTTTATTTTTATATTCGTGTATCAGCCTTCGCATAAAAACTAACATCCTGTTATAGACTTCATTTGCGTCTTTTTCATCCTTGGAAAGAATAGTAATGCCAGACGTCTTTGTCTCTTCACTTCTGCGAGACGCCTCTGCAAACGCAGTAGTCAACAAACCTTGCGCTCTCGTCTTTTTTATAAAGAACCCTCTTTGGTGAAGAGTATATGAAGATTCTTCTTTTTTGTCTTCTTCTGCTGCCCTATTTATCTCATTCTCTTTTTTTACCTTATGAACAAACTCTTCCTTTTTTAAAATCTCTGACAGCCGTATCATAGCTCCAAGCTCTTCACTATTTCATCAACTAACTGTTTATTTATAACTTTAACCCTTTTTGCTATACAAGGGAAAATCACAATTATTAGTATGCTACCCAAATAATAAGTTTTTCTGCAACCAAATACGCTACTCAGCTCCAACATTACACCTACACTATATGAAATTAAATAAAGAAACATCTTACCTTACATAGGCCCTTCTGCTAAATTCCAATAGGGTAAATATATATTTTTTTACTCTATCTCAACGTTTACACTACGTAAAAATGATGCGTCATTTTCTGGTATAGAAACGTTTATGAACATTCCGGAACCTAACTCAAAGCCCGCAGTCTTGGTCAACCGCGGCACCACGGTCAAATACCAATGAAAGTAATCAAGCTCCCCTTCATCACATGGCACAGAGCGTATACAATAATTATAATCCGGATTGTTCAGACCATAATAGAGTTTTAGTAGCACCGTCTTGAGCATCTTCGCTAACTCTTTAACTTCTTCCTCCTTGATATTGCCAAAGGAAGAGAAATGCCGCTTTGGGAAAATCCAAGTATGAAACGGACTAAGTGCAGCGTAAGGAACAAAACTGACAAAATGCTCATTTTCGCATATGATGCGCTCCTTCGCCTTCATTTCCTCTTTCAACATATGACATCCGATACACTCACCAGTGTCGTCAAAGTACTGCATTGCAATCTCCATACGATAACGTATTTGTGCAGGTACAACCGGTGTAGAAATTATCTGCGAGTGCGGATGAACAAGTGACGTCCCTGCCATTTCACCATGATTACGGAAAATTATTATCATAGGCATACACTTATCTCTTGCAAGTTCAATGTATCTCATACGATATGTGTTTAGCACCAGCTCGATGTCTTTAAGTGGCAACAGCGCTATAGTAGTGTTGTGTATAGGAGTTTCTATAACAACTTCGTGTTTCCCAATACCATTCATACTGCGCCTTATGCCTTCAATCTTGCGCCAAGGCTCCCCAGAAGGAACTAATGCTGGAAATTTGTTCTCCACAACACGCACTCTCCACACACCACCCTCGTCCCTCACACTGTAAACCTCAGGCGGTGTGTCCTCTTCATTTCCTGGACAAAAGGGACAACCGCTGTCTCTTTCCGGCAAAATATCTGTTTCTTTTTTTTTCTTAGAAAATTGATCAGGGCGTTTTGCCCTCTCAGTTGCTATAATCACCCACTCGCGCGTAATTATGTTCTGCCTTAATTCAGGCATATGCTATGTGCTGTCCTCCTTGTTTCTCATAACTTCTTATAAGCATACACCCACTTTAATAAGCACTCTTTCTTTTTGAAAAATTAACAATTCTACACACAGCATTAAGTACTAAGCGTTGCAATTCTTGCAATTTTTTTCAACACACTTCAAAAAAAAATGCATCAAGGTATAACTTTATACACTACATCGCCTTTACGAACACGGTCGCTAACTTTTATACCTACACTATCGCCAGCCTTCGCAACTGACACAGATCGATGCTCAATCTGCATAGATTCTACCTTTTGTGTAAGATCCGTAGTATGACCCTTGAAATGTAAAGTGTCGCCAACTTGTATCTCTTTCTCTACAACTACTGCAGCAACGCCTATCTTCGCAAAATAATCACTCACTACACCTACTCTCTCTTCCATAAACTGTTATTTTCCTCCAATCTTTTTAAAAAAATTTCAACTACTTTACTTTTGTTCTTCTATCTTTATAGCCTCCACAGGACAATCGCTCGCTGCCTGCTTTACCGCATCTTCAAACTCCTTAGGCACAATTTCCATTTTAACACTTGCAATATCATCTGACAATTCAAAAACTTCAGGGCAGGTATCACTGCAAAGCCCACAACCTGTACATAAATCTTTTTCTATACTGACTCTCATTTTTCCCCCTTTCCTTTCTAAATGCTGTTAACTACTTACACGTTTATAAAGAAGACACTCCTCTATAAACACAATAACACTAATCACAAACTACCACGTGGTGGCAGCTACCTCTTTAACACAAAATCAATCACAAGCAAATGGCAGACAGAAGCTTATCTCTACTCAACACCTTAAAAATATCCCCCTCTACCCAATACTAAACTAAAAAGTTTACTACAATGTGTGCTCATTGATCAACCTTCTCCCATCCCAAAAACATGTCATTCTTAGCACTAACAGCGAATCTTATAAAATTTGATTTTTTCATACAAGAAACTTGTAAACTATCTCTTCTTATGAATAATTTCGTCTACTATCGGCAAAGATAAAGGCCTTAGATTGAGCTTTGGAAAAATATAATAATTTGTTACGATAATTATGAATCCAAGAAGTATTACAGTAAGCGCTACCCTAATAGAAAATAATATAAATTTCATCAGCACTCTTATCACTAAATACCCTAAAACTGAAACTATACACAGGATAATTATCTCTTTCATCTTAAGTTATAAGATTATATATTTATTTTCATATAATTTTCAATTGATATTGTAAAAATTTTTTTTATTATTTTATTATAATAGAAGATACAGAAAGAGGAACATTTTATCTCCGTAATCATACCAGCAAAAAACAACAGAAACACTACAAAAAACTGCATCTCTTCCTTGCTCAATCTTTTCTACAGCAATTATGAAATAATAATAGGCGATGGCTCAACCGACGGAACAAACAATATTTTGAAGGAATACCAGTCTAATGAGAACACTATCGCCTGAACACCTAAGATGATGTTTTCATATGGCAAAGTGCAAGCTATACATGTATGGTATATTCAGGAAAATTCATATCGTTCCATTTATATTTCTGCCCATGTTAATACTGCACCTTGTGCTTCTTTTCCGTACTTCTATATTTTTTATGCTACTTTTGCAAAGCTGCGAACTCCTGCTCACCCTGTGTTATTTTATTGTAGAAACAAAAAAATACATAAAAACATTGTATTTTTGTTTATGTTTATAATAACGCTCTTTTCTTGGAATATAGGCTTCATGAGGGGGCTTTTTTGTGCCAAAAAGTAAGCCTCTTCTCAAAAATAAATATTGTAGCGCCAATACATACAAATACATAGTTGAGAAATAGCAAAAGCAAGAATGTAGAAAATACAACATCCGCCGGTAAACCTATCTTTTTATATAATAGCACAGCCGAGGCCTCACGAATTCCTAACCCGCCAATAGTAACTGGCAGAAGAGAAAGTGCTATAATCAAGGCGTTAATAGAAAGTATTTTTATGAAATTTACAGTATACCCTAAATGAGAAAATATGAAATATATTGGGAAAGTTGAAAGCAACCACCGTATAAGCGTAAAAAGTAAAACTAGCGCCAATATAGGAGCATGATTCTTAAAATAAAGTGAAAACGTAGCAATAAAAGGTTTAATTTTAGAAATTATAGAATTAAAAAAAATATTTTTCTCTGCGAAATTGCATTTTTTTGCAAAAAATAACAGCAAAGCAAGTATTAAAAAAGTAAGAAGTAAAATTGGCGCTATTGTTGAAGTTTCCAACTTAAAGGAAAATATGTACATACTGGGAATAGCTAGTACAATGCCTATAATTAAAGAACTCAACTTATCAAGAAAGAAAACCAACACACCATCTGTAGAAGGAAGTTTCTCCAAATGCAAAAAATACACTAATGACAAATCACCAAGGTTAGAAGGTAGAAAACTACGTATTGCCAAAACATAAAGCAAATACTTCATCATCAAAAATAACGGAAGTTTTACCTTGAAAGGTGACAATAATATTCTAAAACTAATCCCTGCAAATACAAGATTTAATAAAGTAAACACAAAAGGTACCAGTAACATCCAAAGATTAAGTTTTTTTAACAAAGATGCCACTTCTTTAACGTTCACTATATTAAACACCATTGCGAAAATGGTCAAACTTATAAGTAGGCGCAGGATAAAAGGAAGTGAGCTTTTTTTCAACATTATTAAATTAGCTTCTTTCTCGTAATATCTTAGAATAAAATTTCAAGAGTAAGAGAGGTTGGAAAAAGGAAAATATATCCAACTATCGTCAAATGACTGTTCTTTTGCTGCTAAAGTTATATTTCGTCCCAGAAAGCGTATCTTATACCTAATTTCTACTGTAACGGGTGAGAGAGGATCCATCCAAGGCCGTCCAATATTTATCTTCTCAGGTGTAATATTGTGTAGCGCAAGAAAATTTCTTATTTCCTCCTCTACCCTATAGTTAGTATAGTTATTATGCACAATCAATCTTATACCATACTGAGCAGCTTCTTCCAAATGTATCAACGTGCGGTATGCACGATAGATGTATAGCGTGCCAATAAGTAGAAAAATAAACAAAGGTAAAAGGAAAACAAATTCCACTAATGCCTGCCCGGAAACGTTTCTCTCGATCATTTCTTTTTGGCTTTTATATTATAAGGAACAAGCTGTGCTTCCCAGCCAGGTAGTGCAAATAAATATTCACACACTGCAGATAGACCAGTCTCACCACCAAATTTTATATCCCACTTAATGATATTGTATTTTTCTCTCCTAAATTTAAATTCTATCCAATCTTTTAATCCCTCTTCTGGAGGAAACATTGGTCCCGATTTATTATAGCAACGCACTTCACTAATTGAATAAACTACCGGGTCGTCTCTTAATTTAAAAAATTTTTTTCCAAAAAGTCCTTTTAACTTTTTATACACCAACACTCGCACACTCTGTTTGCCAAACTCTTTATCATTGCGCTTATACCATCTCTCGGTATTTTGTTTTTTTATAATATCAAACGGCTCTGGAGCTGGAACATGTATATTAATATAAGGCGGAAAGTGGATACCTATATTACAAGTTTTCCAATACCATATATCTCCCTTGTCGCGCTTTAAATGTAACGATAAACTATCCAAAAACAACACATTATCTATTTGGTTTTCTTTACACATCCTATACGCTGCAATATAAGGATACCACTCACCATAAATACGTACAAGCTCCTGGAAAGATACAATACTTTCTACAGTTTGTTGTGCCAACTTCGCAAAATCACCATCTACGTGATATTCTATCGGCATAGAGTTACATTGGTATTGTGGCCACCAAACAAAACGCGGCACCGTAAGTATAAGGCCTAAAGGCAAATTTAGCAAGCCTATTACATTTAAGGCACGCGCACGTATACAGCCTACACTCTGTGCTATGTTGTCACATACATTTTGCACTTTTATCCTCCAGTATATTATCCTTCCTAAATTAAAAACCAAAATGGAGAAGAAACATAAAACTAACAACACGTAGACGCTAAAAATTAAAATCTGCCCTTTTTCTTTATTTTGCCTGTGGATACGACCTTCCATAAAATTCTTCCTCTGGAGACTTTACCGTTCTATTTATAATTTTAAGCCTCTTCGCATATGAAAATGATACAATTCCTAAATGTATATATTCATTTTCTACAGTTACTATTTTCCTTTGCGAATCTTCAATAATATTCACCTTCCCCGGAGTGCTAAAAAATGAAATTATAGGGTAAATGAGAATACTATTTTTTGCAGCTTCCATATCGCCTACCATGGCTTTCCGTAAACTCGTATGTGAGACATCCATCGCAATAAATACATTCACCACTAGAGAAAAAATCTCTATCATTCCAAGAATTAAAATTAATACCCAAATAGTTAACAATGCAGACTCTACCATTGTCTGCCCGCTAATACCAATTTTGCTCTTCCTACTACTAACGCACTTCATAATATCCCAGCAAGGCCTGTCCTCAAAAACAGAAATCTCTCAAAAAACCTCACTAGCGCCGACGAAATCACCTTGTAGACAAAGATGCCAAGTAAGAAAAATAATATAGAAAGCAGTAAATATTCAATTATAGCCTGCCCCTTTGCATTCAAAAATAGCTTACGATTTTGTGTACAAAAATTCATCTTATATTATATTTAAGCAACTCTGAAATTCGCAGCTCCTCAGAAGCATCTTTGCCGGAGTGCGTCACTAATACTTTGCCAACCTCCGGTGCATAATATTCAAATTGATATCCGGGGATACCCATAATTTCATACTTTATTTTTACACAATCCTCAAAGCTGCCCACTTGCGTCTCTACCTTTATACCACTCTCCACCACAGACGCGCAGCGCTGCCGCCCATCATACGTTGTAGTCCACTGTTGACCCTTCACTAGGGGAAATTTCAATAGGAGGACAAATCTATTTCCAACCTTAGACCATACGCCCTCTTCGTTTTTCAAAATAGTAAATATAGACTTACCCAACAATTTATCTCCAACATAAATCTTCTCCTCTAAACGATACACTTCCCCTTCTGATGAAACTGTTTTTTCTTTCACTACTGTTTCTTTATAATAATTTTTCCCTTTCGTCTCACTATCACCCTCACACCACAACATCTCCACATCCAAAGGATAATAATCATACAATGTAGATAGCTTATTTCTAGCAAGCAAGGCAAATACAGTATTATTGTGCTCTTTTACTACTTTCAAAAACATCCGTTTGGCATTTTTTTTATCACCTTTTTCTTCCAAAAGTTCTGCTAAGTCAAAAATCGCCTCAACCGTTGATTTGCTTTTTGGCGCTTTTTTTATAAATTTCGTATAGAGCTTTATCGCCTCATCTACTTTTTTTGCTTTTATGCACATCTTTGCCTGCCTAAGAATATATTCTGGCGAAGTAAAATGATTATAAAAAAGAACAACAATTGCACCAAATATAACAACAAGAATTATAACCCATACAGATGATCTCACTGTAAAACTAATCAAACTCTCCCGCTATTGTGAATAGAAAACTTATAGAAAAAATACGCCCCTAAAACTATACCTGCTACGTCAATAAGTAAATCCCAAATTGAAGCAGTCCGTGCAGGAACAAAACTTTGATGTATCTCATCACTTATCGCATACAATGTGCAAGAAATCACTGTTATGCCCCCCATATAAACTTTGCTAAGAGATGTAGTATGTGACATTGCACGAGAAAATAAAACTGACAAAATAAAATACTCAACAAAATGCGCTATGTTCGTAATTATTATATCCCATACTTTACCTAAATTTGGCGACACATTTGGCAAGTTTGAGAGATAAAATATAACAGAGGCATATAAAATTACAGGAAGCCAAAAAATAAAAAAATTTTTCACCGCATTCATTCCAAAAAGCCTTTATACTCAAATACATATATTCTTCGCAAAAGATCTCTTATCGCCTCTAAAGGCCTCCGCCGACTAAGATATTTTTCTCGCAACTGCAATATAAAAAGTAAACCCTCGTCACTCACCTTCCCTTGCATAACTTTAGGGTGAGTACCTGTGAAAATGCGTAAATTTGCTAAATCTTCAAAAATTTCTTCTGGTAACTTGGTTGATATCTTTTTTTCTATCCATTCGTCGTCATGCCAAAAACGACTAAAATACATAACCTTTTCCTTCATTGCTAAAGGTTTCCTTGCCCAGCCATAATGATATATTTTTGCTCCCGAAGGCACCGTAAATATTTTCTTGACACCCTCTTTACGAAAACCTTGCCCGTCACGATATGCTACAATGCCCAAACCGTTACGTATCACTCTCACTTCCCTACGATACCAGTTTCTAGCTTTCTGATAAGTATAGTAACTGCCATAGAAATGTATAAACTCAAAAGTCAAACCTTCAACCCTCCTATTTTCAAAATTTTCTTTCATCTTCATGTATATTTTCTCTAAATCCTCTTCATGAACTACCTCATCCGCATTTATATGGAATACCCAATCGCCGGAAGCTTCTCTTATAGCGATGTTTGTCTGAAGTGCGAAGATTCTACCGCCTTCACGCAAATTTTCATCCCAAACACTATGTATAATCTTTATCCTGCTATCGCCAATATTCCTTACCATCTCCTCAGTGTTATCTACAGAGTCCCCTACGTTCACAATAAATTCATCACATATCGGCAAAATGGACTTTATAGCTTCCACAACGGGATAGTTGTATACAGTGGCATTTCTTATGAAAGTGGTACCGCTTACTCTCATGTCCCAATTTAGTAACTCAACTTATTTTTATATTAGCCGACGGACAATCTTCAATAACAAACTTTCTCTTGTCCATATGGCACCATATTCGCAAACTTCTTTGCAACAAAAACACCTTATACAATCTCTTTCGTTAATAAGCAACCTATCTCCTTTTCTTTCTATGGCTTTGCTGGGACAAATGTTGTAACATTTCTCGCACAACCTGCACTCCAAATTATTTATAACAGGCTTAAACCATACAAATGGAGATGCAATCTTTATAAAAACCTCAGGAATATAATTAACAACATGTCTAGCTGGCAAAAGTGTATCACTAAATTTATATTCCTCCGCAATATCTTCGTTAATCTCGTTGCCAAAATCTCTCTTACAATATTTAAACAACTCTATTCTCCGCGGTGATATATTAAACAGTCGCGCTGTAAAAATATCAACCTTCACAACATCATCGCCACCATATAATAAACCAAAATTGCGCACTCTACCGCTCGCCGGCCCCTCACCATCCATACCAATTATGCCATCAACTACTGTTAATCTTACCTTACCTTTCAGAATATTAAAAATTTCCGCCAAAAGTTTATTAAACAAATTAGTAGTAGCTGCGTATCTATGATATTCTGTTTTAAGCAAGCCTGGCACAAAACCATAAAGATTCTTTATTCCACAAGTAAAGATGGTCAAGCTATGAGTTTTAAGCTTTGGTAAGTTTATTATTGCATCAACTTCTTCAATATACTTCGAAAGATAAATTTTTTTAATCGTCGGATGGATAATTTTTTTCTCAATTACTCTGTATGTATTAAAATCTAGCAGCTCCACATTCTCTTCATCTGCAACTCGCCTCATACCAGTCCTCTCATAAACATTCCAAGTATCTAACGTGGAGGGACTGTCGCCTATCAGAGGAGTGCATCCCACTTCTTTAACTAATCTTACTACGCTACGCACAACTTCAGGGTGTGTAGTGACCGCTTCTTCTGGAAGGTGTGCACCTAACAAGTTGGGCTTAATAAGAACTTTCTCGCCAGGTTTGACAAACTTTTCTATACCGCCTAATTCAAAAAATATACTCCTTATAGCTTCGGTGATGCCCTTTAGATTGTAATTTCTACACCTTACAGCAAAAACACCCATTCCTCGAGTTACTCGCCAAATTGCTAAACATTGTGATAAGCTCTTTATTAACTTTCCTCATCTAAATCCTAAAGAGTTAAGTTTTTGTATTACATTTTTGCTTCTCATCAAACTTTCACCAATAAGTACACCATGAATGTTATAAGATTTCAGCATATCCACCTCTTTCTTCGTCTTTATCCCGCTCTCGCAAATTACAATTCTTCCCTCTGGTATATACTTTACCAATTCTATCGTTTTCTCAATGTTAATCTCAAATGTTCTCAAATCACGATTGTTTATTCCGATAATGTTCACCAATTTTGCAACGGGTGAGCTCAAAACTTTATCTAATTCTTCCTTGTCGTGCACTTCAACCAAAACATCTATAAATAACGAGTTGGACAATTTGACTAATCTTGCAAGTTGCTCACTACTCAATATTTTCGCTACCAATAATACTGCATCTGCAGAAAATAACTTGGACTCCAAAATTTGGTATTCATCAAAGATAAAATCCTTCCTCAAGACAGGTAAATCAACAACTTTACCTACACTTAAGTCCGTTATTCTACCGTCAAAGAAACGCTCCTCTGTAAGCACAGAAAGTGCCGTTGCACCAGCTGCTTTGTAGCTTACCGCTAACTTAAAAGGATTAATATATGGACAGAACTCGCCTTTAATGGGAGATTTCCTCTTAATTTCAGCAATCAAATGTATACCATTTTTTGGAACACTGGATAAGGCTTTCTTGAATTTATATTCCTCACGGAAGGCCTTCTCACCATACTTTCTCAACAAAAGCCTCTCCAAATCCTTATATCCTATGATATTTTTTAATTCTTCCAAATGTTTCTTTTTTGCATCAACGATCTTCTTTAGAATGTCCATGAATAAAACAAAAAACACGCAATATTCGAAATTTTCAATATAACGTGTTTCCTTTGTTTGCTAAAAAGAAAAGAACAAACTTTAAATCAAACAAAATGGCTACAGTTGAGCAACAAACTTCCTAAATTCTTCAAATTTCTCTTTCACCTTACCAAAATCTATTAATTCGCGTGCAAGTTTTATACCATCATTTATGGTATATATATTGTTCTTTCTTGCTATGCGGTCTGCAAGGTAAATCCCTACTCCCGCATTTAAAACACTAATATCGTAAAATTGATTCTTTACAGCATTCAGTATCTCAACAAAAATCTTACAATTTTCTTCTCTACTTTTTGTCTTAAATTTGTCCAACTCCGTGTATTTAAAATTATATTCACGTGGATCTAACTCTAAATATGCAACCTTACCTTTATAAACATCTCCAATATAGCTTTTACCCGACAGTGTTATTTCATCTATACCATTGCCGTAAACAACATATGCAGACTCCGCGCCTAAACGGCTCAAAGATTCTGCTAACAAAGCAACCACAGGTCTTGAAAATACACCTAACAGTTGCACATTGGCAGAAGCTGGATTACACAAAGGGCCCAAAATGTTAAAAATTGTCCGTATACCGAGTTCCCTACGAACCGGCATTACATTTTTCATCGCAGGATGAAACAACGGCGCAAAGATGAATCCTATCCCTACTTCATCCAAACATCTACTTACCTGTTCAGCAGATAATTCTATCCTTATTCCTAGCGTTTCCAGTAAATCTGCACTGCCGCAGTGTGACGATACCGCACGATTACCATGCTTAGCCACAGTATATCCCGCAGCAGATACTATGAATGCAGTTATAGTGGAAACATTAAATGTTGCCTGGCCGTCCCCACCAGTTCCACAAGTGTCAACTATTACCGAATGTTTTCTTCTTTGAGGAACAATTTTTACCATCTGTTCTCGCATAACCCTTGCCATCCCAACTACTTCATCTATTGTTTCACCTTTCATGCGCAAAGCCACAAGAAAAGCTGATGTGTGTACAGGAGATGCCTCACCTGCTATAATTTCTTCTGCCACAACCTTTGCTTCTTCTTCTGTCAACGAAATACCATCTACAATTTTACGTATCGCTTCTTTTATCATGTGTTAATCGTTTCTTACCTTTCTATCTATGTGTTAAAACCTTATAAAGGCAAATCATATAAAATCTAATCAAAAAAAATCAAGACACAGATAGAAATAGAGAACACCGGAGAATAAAAAAGTTAAAAGGAAGCAGTACAAAATCTTCATCTTTATTCATTCAAAATAGTTTTTATTTTTTCCATCAAAAGATGGGCATTTCTATTTAGTGGATCCATCTCTAATATTTGTTTTAACAACTTTTTCGCTTCTTTATAATCACCTCTAAGATATGCATTTGCTGCTTTAAAGTACAAATTATCTATCTCTGCCTGTGCAATTTTTGTCCTTTTAACTTTTGCATGATGCTCTATCTTATCTATATAATCTAGAGCAATTTTATTGTCAGGCAGGTATTTCAGAACTTGGTTGAATTCATCAAAAGCTTCAGAGAATTGTTCTTTCCGGTAAAATTCTACGCCTTTTATAAGGTGTGCATTTGCCTTCTCTTGTAGTTCTTTCTTTGCTTTCGCTATTTTCTCTTTTGCTAATGGGTTTGCCGGCTGTAATTCATACACCTTTTCCCAACACTTTATCGCTTCCCTGTAATTGCCATTCTTGTAATACTCTTCACCCTTAAGTAATAGAGATTGAACTTGAATATTGTGATGCATCTTCTTTTCTTCCTCAGTCATACTGGCTAATATTTCTTTTATCATACTTTTTGCTATTTTATTGTCAGGATCAATAGATAACACATTATTGCATTTACCCACCGCTTCAAGATATTTTTTCTCTTTCATCAAGCTACGTGCTTGAGCAAGGTACATAGATACAGTTTTTTCCTTTTCTTTTTGCTTACGCTCTCTTATTAACTTTTCAGCTTCGTTTATCTTATCAATAGCTTTTTTAAACGTAGGAACTATAATTACCGCTTTATTGAACTCTGAAAGCGCCTCCTCATAGAGTCCTTTATCAAATTTTTTCACCCCCTCCTGGTAAAACCTCTCCGCTACTTTATACATATCTCTCTTAAATTCCTCCTCTGTGCGGCCAAATTTTATTTTTATAGAAAACTTATGTACAGGCTCAATATTATGGGACATTAGCGCATAATCTGCGCTGAAATTGTATAAATCAACACCAAAACCTACTGAAATAGCTTCCTTCTTCTCTGTATATCCAACACGCAAAGATATAAAATCATATACCTTACACTCAAGACCACTGTTTATATACGGAGCCCCACCACTAACACTAACTACATCTACTGTAAATAATAAACACTTAAGGAAATCCACTGCTAATGGCGTCCTATAGAGTATCCCAACACGTAAAACGAAAGGTAATGACTCTTCTGTATAAAGAAATTTTCTTTTTGTAGGAGAAATGTTGTCTAAAGAGAGACCTATTTTGAACTCGTTTTCCTTAAGTTTTAAAATTTTCTCTATATCCACTAATCCACCTAACATCATACTTAGGCTATCTACAGAGTAAGTGAAAATTTTCTCATTAAAGTATTTCACCCCAAAACCTACAGAGAAAAAGTCAAAAGAACATCCGTAAGAGAAAATGTTTGACAATTCGTAAATATGAAATGTTAGGTATTCATCATATGGCATATTACGCATTTCATACCCCCAAGAGTTTATAAAACCAACGCCACCGCCAAAATTGCCAAATTTAGAAGGCACAACTAAATTGGTAAAACCAACATTTCCTATGTTCCAAAAAGGTGTGTAGAAAAAAGCTATCTCTGCTTTTCTAATTCTAGAGATAACCGCGGGATTAAACCATAGTCCGCCAATGTCGTCAATTAGAGCTGTGGCTGCGTTGCCTATACCGGCAATACGCGCTGTCGCACCAAATTCACCCATTATAGAAAAACTATAAATAGGACGAATACCAGAACAAATAACAAAAAGGGAAAAAGAAAATAATATCGCAAATTCATTTTTTTTCATCATTCTTAAATGAAAATTTAGTATTCTATAAACTCTACAATAGCTGTTTCTAAAGGACTCAGTACAACATGTTCTGAAAGTACAACACCTATTTCCCGACAATCTTCATTAGGATATGATATATTTCCAAGTTCATAGTATTGAATGCCTCCCTCTCCACTCCTAAATATATATCTCAAGCCTGTCACTTCAGATTTTTTGCTTTTAATTTTGAAAGATAGCGGCCATTCAGAAAGGTTCACAAAAAAACATATCTTTTTTCCATCATCTTCTACACACCTCCACATCATCTTTCCACTACCAGGATTCACTATCTTGACACTTATGAAATCCTCCAACAAAGCACTAAAGAGGTTAGCATATTTTTGCACTGTCAACTCAGAAGAAAGTTTTATTATTTCCCCCTTACCCAGTGTAGCTCTTTTCAACCATTCAACTTTATGTGGATTTCCATATTCGTCATACAACATGTTGTCTCCAATGCATATAAGCTTTCCACCCGAAATGACAAATTTTTCCATTCTTTTTATAATTCTTGACGGCAGAAATTCCGCTGCAGGCAAAAATAAAATCTTGCAGTTTTTAAGTTTATCATTAGACAATATTTGCCGCTCAGTAATAAACCTTATAGGAAAACCCAAAGAGTACAAACCTTCGTACACTTTTTTTACAGCTTGTAGGTGTTTGGTAGACAAAATCTTTGCAGTATTGGAAAAGAAAATAGCGAATGGCACATTCTGGTTATTTAAAATTCCAATATATCTAGCAAGCTTCCTCAAATATATATTAGTGCGTCCCAATAGTTCTATATTCTCCATACTAGTAGTTAGTGGTAGGTCAAAAAATGGGACCTGCCCATCTCGGCAGTGCAAAGCTCTTCGCCATAGAATGGCAGATACATATTGTGGAGACGGTACAATCTCTAGTGTACGGTCGTCACTGCAAAATATAGGCTTATTTCCATCTATAGATTTTAGAAAATCATAAAACATATATTCCTCTAGCAAAAATCTATCAAGTTTTTCCTCTTCTCCCAAGAAGCCACGGGAAAGTTTATAACTTACAAAACTTCTGCTACCATTTATTTCACAAAGCTGAGATAATCTCTCTACATCAACACCATCAAAATGCTTCGTCGTCTTTTCAAATACATTTGGCAACGCTGCAATACACAAAGGTGTTTTCTTGTCATACTTACGTATGCACTGCCTAACAAACCTGAAAAAATCCAACAGCAAAGTAGATTGAAATGTGAACCAGTCGTATTTTAGTGCTGTCGACACTTTTTCGCCCTCTATCAGAACTTTTGAGATGTTAATCTCGTCAAATTCCCTGTATTCTGTCTTCCAACGGTTATTCACTTTATCTATGGTTTTATAAACTTTACGCAAATATCTTCTAAACTTTTCTTGTACTATGTCACAATATTCTTCATATGTGATATCATCTGCTAAATAATAACTATGTAAAGCGAGTTTATCTTTTATCCGAGGAATAACTGCAGAGAGAAATTTTTCTGTAAACTCGCGAAATACAGGACTTCCCATACAGGTATGCAAATTTTCTAAACTGCAAGAACGTTCTCCATTATCCTCCAAACATATCCACTCTGGAAGAGGACTTAACGACAACGACACCACCACGGAAACATTACACTTCTCTGCCATTTCAAGTATTTTAATTATACGATTTATTGGTATATACTCCTCTCTTCCTTTCTTTGGAAATACTTCTCTTGGGCTTATCTTCACACACACGATGTTAAAGCCACAATCGTGCAGTGCTTGTAAGTCGTTAATAAACTTTTCACCGTCTGCTATGCCACTGTAAATTATAGGTATACCATTTAAACCAGAAACGAATATACCATTTTTTATTACACAAGGAAATATTCTAAAATTTTTTATAGCACTTACCCATTTCAAAAAATAATCTTCTTCCATTTGTCGGAACAGCAGCAGCACACGTGAAAGCAAATAATTTAGGTTATTTTTTACCTCAGAGATACTGCCACTTTCCAAATTTCTTGGCAGAAAGTAGTTAAGGAAGATATTCAACACACCTAACAAAACACGTTCTTCACTAGTGTCAATGCCAGCAGCCAAGTTCCTTTTTATGAGGCTGTTTAGTGTGTCACGATGTGAATCCAATTTTTCAGACATCTCTTTTATCTTTTGTATCTCGTTCTCTGCACTCTTGTATAAATTTGTCTTATGCTTTGTATCCCGCGGATGCGCTTCAGAAGACATTATTACCAATAGAAAACAAAACAAAATTTTTTTAATTTCCACTGCTTCTCTCTCAGATTAATATACCTCCTTAATTTTAACTTTTTTATAAAATTCATCTATATCCTCCTTTTTACATATTCCAGGATATAAAGTTTGTGTATTAGCCGAAGCTGCTGCTATAGAAAGCTTCATTACATCCACAAAATATCTGTTTTGCAGCAACCCAACAGCAAACCCAGCAACTAACGCATCACCCGAGCCTATAGAATTTACTGTCTTAACTGGCAACGCTTTAGAGTAATATGTTTTGCCGTCATGCAAAAACAGTGCTCCTTTTTCACCTAAGGACACTGTTACCCAAGGTATTTTGGTTACGGCATAAAATTTTTTCACCTCTTTGATTAAAATCTCCAAATTAAGAAATATGGTCTTCTTCTTACTGACGAGCTCCGAAAATTCCTCAATATTGGGTTTTACCATGAAAGGCCTCTGAGAAAGGGCTAATTTTAGAGCTTCCCCACTGGTGTCTACTATAAATATTTTATCCTTGCTTTTGGAAAATTTTATCAGCTCACGGTATAGGCTCGGCTGGCAACCCTGCGGCAAACTTCCAGAAAAAATTATAATATCCTTATTTTCGGAAAATTCTCTGTACTCTTTATACAATTTTTTTATCTCGTCATCGGAAACTTCCGGTCCTTTTTCATTTATTACAGTAAACACCCCTCTTTCGCTATCCACTATAAGCGTGCATATCCGAGATTCGTCTTTAATATTAATGTTGACAAAATTTATACCTTCTTCTTTAAGCTTTTGAGATATGTACTTGCCAATTATTCCGCCAGTGAAACCCAATAAAGAAGGTCTTTCGCCAAGGGTTTTGATTACACGACATACATTCACACCTTTACCACCTGCTGCAGCATATGTATGCGTAGGACGATATACACTGCCGGGGGAAAATTTTTCTATAACCTGCACCCTATCAATCGCGAGATTGAGAGAGACTACTCCTATTTTTCCCACCTCTTGACATCTAATTTACTTCTTTGTTTCGCGAATTAACTCCTTCATTTGCTTTACTGCGTTATAAAGCCCAACAAATAAAGCATGTGCAATGATTGAAAAGCCAATATTAAACTCAACAATCTCAGGTATAGAAAGCAAAGGCACAATGTTCTCGTAGTCCAAACCGTGGCCTGCATGTACCTCTAAGCCAAGCTCATGGGCCATCTTTGCTGCTTCCTTTATTTTATGTAGTTCCTCTTTGCAAGTCTTCTTACTAGATATGTTTCTTCTATGCTTAAAATTCTCCGCATACACTCCAGTATGGATTTCAACTGCATCGGCATTGCACAACCTCGCAGCATTTATTTGCTTTTTGTCGGGATCTACGAATAAGCTAACAAATATGTTTCTCTCCTTTAATTTCTCTACCACACTTTTTATTTTAGCCATGTCGCGAAGAACATTTAACCCACCCTCAGTCGTAACCTCTTCCCTGCGCTCAGGAACAAGGCAGACGCGAGGAGGTTGTATGTGCAACGCCACTTTAACTATTTCTGGTGCGGTTGACATCTCCAAATTCAATACTGTTCTTATTTCTTTTTTCAATCTAGAAACATCTTCATCTTGTATATGCCGCCTATCCTCCCGCAAGTGCACAACTATAGAATCGGCACCAGCCTTCTCCGCAATAAGTGCTGCTTTCACTGGATCTGGAAAGTATGTCCTTCGTGCCTGCCTTAAGGTTGCCACATGGTCAACGTTCACCCCCAGCCTCTTTTTCATTCTCTATAATGCCAACTTTCTCCTTTCCAGCCATGTTTCATTTTTTGATATTATGCTGTGTAGGCGTGTGCTCTAGTAATAATTGTTTTTGCCGCTCTGCATTCTCCTTCTCATATTGCGAGATAATCCTTACTACCTCTTTATCCTCTTCTATGTCTTTCGATACAGTAACAAGCTGCCAACTATATTCTTTTAATCTACCGTCAGAATTTAAATATATTAACATCAGTCCTATACTTTCACTTCGTGGTGCAACACTAACTATCACAGTTCTATTATTCACTCCCACGAGTTGTGGCGTTTCCAAAGCATACCTGATGTGTCCATTAAAAACTATATCTATATCTTCAACTGCATTAACTATAGCATGCGTTTCTTCGAGTTCGGCGTGCGAAATAAGTATCTTAAACCCAATATTCTTATGCCTAGATAGAATTTTTTTTAAAGATGTTACAGGATCCTCTACGACTATGTCAGGAGTATGATCTTTGATATACGGTGTGAAAACTTTTTCAGATAATATTCCTGTTATAAGGACCTTATGTCTTCCTATGTTTTTAACTATATATTCCGGAAATAAATTTATCTTTCTATCCTTCTGTTTAAGTTTGACATTTGCACAGACAAACGGCAACTGTCTGCTTTTCGTAAGCTCCACCATATAGTTCTGCCCTAGAATGAACTCCAATTCACCGGGGCACATTGCTGTATAATTTGTTTTCTTAAGAGACAAAACGATATATTTAGAAACTAGCGGATCCGGATAATGAGGAAAATTATCCCCAGAGTCGAGAAGTAAATAAGGAACTTTGGAATTGAGTAGAGCTTTAATTAAAGTTGTACGATGCGCTACAGCACCGTGTTGCACACCAGGACATTTACACGTCTGTAAGGAGCCAGTCAAAGTACCAGTGAAGAACAACACCACATCGCATGCCTGAAACTGTGCTAACACTATAGAAGTCAAAAAGGACAAAATTAAAAATGTTAAGACTGCACGTTTCATTACCCTATCTCCCCTCTAATTATAGAAAATGTTTTTATCAATTTTCTCAAAAATTTATAACAGTTATCTACAACGCCTTTTTCTTTGCTTTCAAAAAGTATACGTAAAAGAGGTTCTGTCCCTGAGGGACGTATGACAAAACGAAGGTTGTCAAACCTGCACACAAGTTCTCTCTCTATCTCCCGTTTTATCTTCTTCATTACGTGCCGATTTTCATCACCTGGTATCTCCAAGTTAAAACTTTTTTGAAAATATAAACTCATCCTTTTGAAAAGGGAAGAGAATGTCATCGTCTTGTTGTTACTCAATGCACAATAGGCATTAATCACATTCATTGCTGTTATTAGTCCATCACCTGTTACACCAAAAGACTTAATTATCACGTGCCCAGCTTTCTCGCCACCAAGCTTTATGTTATACTTAACCATTGTATTGTATACATTTTTATCCCCCACCTTCGCAATAACAGTACCTATACCATTTTTATGTAAAGTCTCTATTACACCGTAATTAGAAACTTCCGTGAGGACAACTTTCTGTGGATTCAATAGACCTTTTTTTTTCATGTATATTCCAAGGAGATAAACAATACCATCGCCATCAATTAAACCGCACTTTTCATCTATAAAAACTACCCTATCACCATCACCATCAAAAGACAATCCAAAATCTGCCCTAAATTCCTTCACTATTCTTTTTACCTTACCCAACGATAAAGTTCCACAATTAAGATTTATATTCTTACCATTTGGTGAGATACCTATATATTTTACCTCATCGCACAAAACATCAAAGATCTCTTTTGCAATTTTATAGTTTGCACCGTTAGCACAGTCAACAACTATCCTCTTACTTCTAAGAAAATCTCCATCATCTATTATATTCAAAATGTACTCCTTATATTCTTTTTTCGCTTGCGTGTCAAGATAAATTATTCCTCTCCTTCTATTATTCATACTTCTTTTAGAAGAAAACTTAACTTCACGTATTTTCTCTTCTATAATCTTTTCTCCCATGTCGGGCAATTTGTTCCCGTATGGAGAAAAAACCTTTATACCATTGAACTCTGCAGGATTGTGCGATGCTGAAATTACTACCCCACCTAATGCATTATATTTTCTTACTATATACGATGTTCCCGGAGTAGAGAATATGCCTATATCTATTATTTCCACTGTTTTTTTGAAAGAATTTATTCCCTTGACTAAGTTCGCAAAGATAAATTCTCCGGAAATACGTGTATCCCTGCTGATAATTATCTTTGGCCAGCGATTGTTTTTATATTTATTATAGAGATATTCTGCAATAGCATACCCGATATATCTTATAGTCTCAGCATCCAGGGGTGGCTTTCCAGGAATACCTCTTATGCCATCAGTACCAAACAGTTTGTCGCCCATCTTATTTATTTCAACTTATTGAAGTACAGCCACAAAATGAACGCTATTATTAATGACAGAAGCCTAAGAGCTTGATTTGTGGTCCACCATTTCCTCTCCATATTCTTTGATCCTTACTTCTTATTTTTCAACTGTATCAGTATATTTTCTTCTAATTTTTTGTACCAAGCCTCAATTTTCTCTTCTAAGTTGCTAAGCGGTACATTCGGATATAATATGCCATTTTCAGCCACAGAAACCCGCTGTGTCTCCTCTGAAATAATTATCACAAATGCATCTGACACCTCACTTAATCCCAATCCTGCACGATGTCTCATGCCTAAGACACCCGTAGTCTCGGTATTCTGCGAGATAGGCAAAATACACCGTGCACCAATAACTCTCCCGCCGCTAACTATCACTGCACCATCATGTAAAGGGCTTGGAGGACAGAAAATTGTTGTCAAAAGTTCGGAAGATAACTCACCATTTATTTTCACTCCAGACTCTACATACTCCCGAAGTCCCGTTTGTCCTTCTAATACTATGATTGCACCTATTCTTTTGCTTAGTAACTCCTTGATAGCCTTCATGAGCTCGTTTATAACTTCTTTCTTTTCTTTAAAAATAGGGTGCAAAAGTCGCGCCCTGCCTAAACGCGCAAATGCCGCGCGTATCTCAGGTTGAAATACCACAACTAGTATTATAACAATGAAATTCCAGAACCACTGTAAAAGTATTGAAAGCGTAGGAAGTTTTAACACATCCCGTACCAAAAAAGTAAATAGGAACAACACCAACATACCAAAGCTTATTTCTATTGCGCGTGTACCTTTAAGCAAAAGTATCAGGTTATAAAATATATATGCCATTATGAGTATATCCAATACGTGGAGAAGATATTTATTCCAGATATGTGCTATTAATTCCATATTTTATTACACTTACTACTATTAACACTAATTATGGCAGACAAAACCTTTATCATCTCTCGCGTTTCTTTTACATCATGGACACGTAACACATCCACTCCATTCAATACAGCATACGCATATGTTGCTATACTGCCAACCAACCTTTCTTCCGGAGGAAGAGGATTTTTTTCACTACCTAATATTTTACCAATAAAAGACTTACGTGAAGTACCCAGCACAAGAGGAAAATTTAACGATTTAAACTCATCCAAATGGGAAAGGACCTGAAGGTTATGCTCAACAGTTTTGCCAAAACCTATCCCAGGATCTACCATTATCGAATTTCTATTTACACCAGACTCAATAGCGTGCTCTGCGCGTTTTTGTAAAAAATTACGAATATCAGAGATCACATCTTTGTAGTATATATTCTTTTGCATAGTGCGGGGTGTGCCACGCATATGCATAAGTATCACCCCCACCTTATACTTTCTTACCACATCTACCATATTTTTGTCCAAGCGCAACGCACTTATGTCATTGACAATCTCCGCACCTGCCTCAATAGCGCGTTCTGCTACTTCCGCCTTATATGTGTCTACTGAAATAATCGTATTAGTTCTTTTAGCTATTTTTTTTATAACAGGTACAACACGTGTGATTTCTTCTTCCTTCGCAATAGGCAGTGCTCCAGGACGCGAAGACTCACCACCAACATCTATAATTTGTGCCCCTTCGGAAATCATAAATTCAGCGTGTGCCACCGCTCTATCTATATCATAATATTTTCCACCATCATAGAACGAATCTGGCGTCACGTTTAGTATGCCCATGATTAGAGGCTGGCCAGCCGGTATTTTTATCTTCCGCCTCGGCAATATTACCTCTTTTACTCTGCTGGAAGATTCTTCTCTCAGCAAAGAAAAAATCTTTTCTGCCAACAACTTCAACCCATAAGGTTGGAATTTTAGGTTTTCTGCCAGCTTCACATATTGAAGTTCCGTACCGAAAATGATGATACTGCATTTGCCGCGCTTGAAGCGCGAAACGCACTCAGGTACTGCCGCATCCCCACCAATACTTAACATTTTTTGTTTAACCAAATTAGCAGCACGCGTGTCTATCCTGTCAACTTTAATAATTTTAAACAGCGCCTTGGGTATCATTAATTCAGCACCTTTGGGATGAACCCCTATTTTCCTGAATTCCTCTGCTATTGCCTCTCTATCTTTCAACTTTAATACTTTAACTTCTATGGCATTCATATGGATATTAATGTTTTAACATGCAACACTTTTTATACTTCTTTCCACTACCACAGGGACAAGGGTCATTACGCCCAATTTTTTTTGTAATAGCGTCAACTCCTGACTTGTGGCCTATTTTTACTTTCCCAGCTCCAACATTATCCTTCCTACTTACAACTTCACCGTACCCTCTCGCATCGCCTACGCCTACAACTACACCAACTGGCACCTGCATTGTTGCACCTCTTCTCCTACGGTATCTCTCTTTCTCACTGATCACCCTTTGTGAAGTAACAGGTCTTATATGGAAGAGATATTCTACCGTCTCTCTGCTTATGCGTCCCAGCATAGACATGAACAAATTGTAAGACTCGCGTTTATATTCAACTAGAGGATCTCGCTGCCCATATGCACGCAGACTAACACCTTTACGCAGCTGATCAATATCGTAAAGATGGTCTTTCCAGCAATTATCAATCACGTGAAGCAACACAAATCGCTCCAAATTTTTAAAATTCTCCTCCCCAAATTCACTCTTTATTTTCTCATATTGTTCAAAAACTTTATCCCTTATCTTCTCCATAAAGGATGCTTTCGTAATTTTATATTTCTCTTCCGAAGACAATAGAACATTTTCCAACTCTAAGCCAAAGAATATACGCTTAATTGTTGCTATCATGCTATCCCAATCCCACTGTTCTGGATATTTTCTTTTCGCAGTGTACCTGTCAACTATATCTTCAATATTTTCATTTATCATCTCCTTAATCCTATCACTTACGTCTTCACCTTCAAGAATCTTGTTACGCAAAGCATATATCACTTCCCGCTGCTTATTCATCACATTATCATACTCCAACAACTGCTTCCTTATATCAAAGTGCATAGCTTCAACCCGCTTCTGTGCATTCTCAATAGCCTTAGTTATTAAAGGATGTTCTATAGGTTCTCCCTCCTGCATGCCTAATTTCTCCATGATAAATTTTATTCTATCTGAGCCAAAAAGCCGCATAAGTTCATCTTCTAGAGAAATGTAGAATCGCGAGCATCCCGGGTCACCTTGACGTCCACTGCGGCCACGAAGCTGGTTGTCTATACGTCGTGCTTCGTGTCGCTCTGTGCCTATTACATATAGGCCACCTAAATTTTTTACTTCTTCTGCTTCGTTAGGATCTGGCGGGTTGCCACCTAAAATTATGTCTGTTCCGCGGCCTGCCATATTGGTTGCTATTGTGACTGTATATTTTCTGCCTGCTTGGGCTATAATTTCTGCTTCTTTGTCGTGATACTTCGCATTAAGCACATTACACGGTATACCTCGCGAACGCAACAGTGCTGCCAAATGCTCGCTTTTCTCAATAGACCGTGTACCTACAAGAACCGGCTGCCCGCGCTTCCAGCAGTTTTCTATATCGTTTATTACCGCATTAAACTTCTCTTTCTCTGTTTTATATATCACATCGGGATAATCTTTACGTATCATAGGTTTGTTAGTAGGTATCACCACCACGTCAAGCTTGTATATTTGCCAAAACTCGTCAGCTTCAGTTGCAGCAGTACCAGTCATGCCAGCAAGTTTACTGTACAGGCGGAAAAAGTTTTGGTACGTAATAGTCGCCAAGGTTTGGTTTTCCTCAGTTATACGCAATCCTTCTTTAGCCTCTATAGCCTGATGTAGACCTTCAGACCAACGCCTCCCTGGCATAAGCCGCCCTGTAAATTCATCTACAATGACCACCTCACCATCTTTGACAACATAATCTACATCGCGTTTGTAGAGGTTATGCGCCCGCAAAGCTTGCGTTATATGGTGAACCCATTCCGATTGAATATCATTATATAGGTTTTCTATATTCAACAAGCGCTCACATTTCTTTATACCCTCCTCGGTCAAAACAACATTGTTATTCTTTTCATCAACTAAATAATCATATCCCTGTGAAATGTCAATACCTTTACGTTTAGCCTCTATCTCTTCCTCGTCGGTAATAAACTTCCCTTTTAGGTACGGCACTATTCTGTTTATCACGTAATATTTCTCCGTAGACTCTTCTGCCGGGCCTGAAATAATAAGCGGGGTGCGCGCTTCATCAATAAGTATAGAATCTACCTCGTCAACAATTGCATAATTGAGTCCTCGCAAGACCTGGTCCTCCCTGCTTATCTTCATGTTATCTCGCAAATAATCAAAGCCTACCTCGGTATTTGTAACATAAGTGATATCACAATTATACATTTTTCGACGCTCATCATCGCTCATACTATGCTGTATGTATCCTACCGTCAAACCTAAAAACTCATATATAGGCCCCATCCAGTATCTATCACGTTTCGCTAAGTAGTCATTCACTGTGACCACATGAACTCCCTTACCAGTTAAAGCATTGAGATAGGCGGGCATCGTTGCAACTAAAGTTTTACCTTCGCCAGTCTTCATCTCTGCAATTTTGCCCTGATGGAGAACAATACCACCCATAAGTTGTACAGGGAAAGGATAAAGTTTTATTGTACGCTTAGCAACTTCACGAACAACAGCAAACGCCTCAATCAAAATGTCATCCAGTGTAGCACCTTGCGACAGTTTTTCTTTAAAATATCCCGTTTTAGACTTTAACTCTTCATCAGACAGCGATGCCATCCGCGGTGCAAGATCTTCTATTCTTTCAACAATAGGACGTAACTTGCGTAAATCACGCTGGTTCTTCGTGCCAAAAATTAAACGAAAAATAAAATTTACCATAAGAAAACTCAACTATACTTCCAAATTTCCCACTCTTTTTTAAGTGGAAAACGCCTTCAAAAAGATATATTACAAAAATTTGTTAACATATTTCAATAAAAAATAAAGTTCTTAAGACAAACTTTACAACTGAGCCCATATTGCAACTTGCATATATACTACATAATTTAATATAATTTCACAATTTCCACAGATACCTTTTTATCCATATTTCTCTGCTGCAAAAGCCCTTTTCTCTAAAATTGAAATAATACGAAAGGAGGTGTTAACATAAGCATGAAGGCGTACATACTAATTAAATGCTCTGCAGGTAAAGTAGTAACTGCTTTGAAGCAAATCAAAGGTATTAAGGGCGTAGAATGCGCAGAAGCTGTTGTGGGACCTTATGACATCATCGCATATGTAGAAACAGGAAGCATTAGCGAATTAGGCAAAATGGTTGTTGAAAAGATACAAAAAGTTACCGGTGTAGAAGATACATTAACTTCCATCTGTGTGGAGTTGTAAAAAGTGCTTCGTAAGTGGTGATATTATACGATAGATGATTAATTTTCATACCGTAGGAGTTAAAGAGTTTATAGAGAAAGTAAAAACAAACGAAATAGATTTAGAAGACTACTATCACGAGTTATTTGTTGTACTAAAAAAAGTTGATGCCAAAATACATGCATTCCTGAATTTTACAGAAGGAGAGGCTGAGAGAAAATTACGAGAAATAAAAAATAAAATAAAACTTAACAAGCCACTAGGAGCACTTGCAGGAGTTCCTGTTGCCGTGAAAGATAACATCTGCATGAGAGGCGTAAAAACAACCTGTGCTTCAAAAATTTTAGAAAATTACATTTCTCCATACGATGCCACTGTGATAGAAAAATTATACACCTCTGATGCGGTAATTGTCGGCAAGACCAACCTTGATGAATTTGCTATGGGTTCTTCAACGGAAAACTCAGCCTTTTGCATAACACGAAATCCTTGGGACAATGAACTTTCCCGTGTTCCTGGTGGATCTTCCGGTGGAAGTGCTGCAATTGTTGCTAGTGGGCTCATTCCACTAGCATTAGGCTCAGACACGGGTGGTAGCATACGGCAACCTGCAAGCTTCTGTGGTGTAGTTGGAATGAAACCCACTTATGGTAGGGTCTCGCGATACGGACTCGTTGCGTTCGCCTCAAGCCTTGACCAAATAGGTCCTTTTGGAATAAGAATTTATGATACTGCGTTATTATTAGAGACAATTAGTGGCTACGACGAAAGAGACTCTACTTCTGTAAATTTACCTGTGCCGCCATACAGCAAATTATTATCCGATAAAGTGTACGATGATGCGAAGAACATAAAACTTGGCTTACCAAGAGAATACTTTATTGAAGGCTTGGAGAAAGAAGTAAGAGACAAGATTATGGCTGCTGTAAATATATTAGCAAAGATAGGGGCTAAAATAGAAGAAATATCACTACCGCACACTGAATATGCATTAGCCGCATATTACATAATAGCACCTTCGGAAGCCAGTGCAAATCTTGCACGGTACGATGGTGTCAAGTACGGCTATAGAGCAAGAGAAGAAGATTTAGACTTACTCCAAACCTACATGGCGACTCGCGGGAAAGGCCTTGGAACAGAAGTCAAACGTAGAATAATGCTTGGCACATATGCATTAAGTGCAGGATATTACGAAGCATACTACGATAAAGCATGCCGCGTGAGAAATTTGATAAAGCAAGATTTCGACAAAGCTTTTGAAAAAGTAGATGTTATATTGACACCAACTTCTCCAACAACTGCCTTCCGTATAGGAGAAAAAATAGAAGATCCTTTAACAATGTATTTATCGGACATTTTCACTATTTCTTGCAACCTAGCAGGCATCCCAGGAATGAACATTTGCTGTGGGTTTGATGAAAAAGGCTTACCTGTGGGTTTACAAATCTTAGGTAAAGCTTTCGAGGAAGAGACAATTTTAAAAATTGGATATATCTACGAACAGGAAACAAAATGGTATCAGAAAATACCACCTACAGTAGAATGAAAAACAATGGGGAAAGAAAACTGCTATATCACTTATACAAATAGCGAGACTTCTGAAAGTAGATCCACGTTAGAAGAAATTATAAAAATACGTAAGGAAAAATTGAAAAAATTGCAGCAGCTCAATATAAATCCATATCCCAACAAATACCGCCGCACTCATACTATCAGTGAGATTGTTGAAAAATATAGTGAAATAAAAGTAGGCGAAACAGCAAAAGAATATGTTTCAATAGCTGGACGCATAATGAGTCTGCGCATAATGGGAAAAAGCACTTTTATGCACTTGATGAGCAACAAAGGCAAAATACAAGTCTACTTCCGGGTAGATCCAGTGGAAAGTTTAAACGAAGAAAATTACAAACTACTCTTAGATATAATAGACATCGGGGATTTTATAGGTGTTGAAGGTTACCCGTTTCGTACAAAAAGTGGTGAATTAACAATTTATGGCAAGCAATATACACTACTTGCAAAAGCCCTGCGGCCTCTGCCAGAAAAATGGCATGGACTGCGAGATATTGAATTGCGCTATAGAGAGCGCTACTTAGACCTTATAATGAATCCTGAAGTGAGGGAAATTTTTGACTTGAGAGAAAAAATTATAAAAGAGATTTGTAATTTTTTAGACCAAAGGGGGTTTTCTGCAGTTGAGACGCCTATGATGCATATCGTTCCTGGCGGCGCTTTAGCACGCCCATTCGTAACACATCACAATGCTTTAGATATTGATCTATACTTACGCATAGCGCCTGAACTTTACCTGAAACGCCTATTAGTTGGTGGCTATGAAAAGGTTTACGAAATAAACCGCAATTTTAGAAACGAAGGCATTTCAGTACGCCATAACCCTGAGTTCACCATGTTAGAACTTTATTGCGCATACATGAACTATGAAGAGATGATGGAGTTATGTGAAGAGATATTATATAACGTAGTAATAAACGTTTTCAAAAATGACAAACTAAAAATTGGAACACAGGAAATACACTTTACAATACCTTTTCGTCGGGTAAGTTATTTCACAATTTTGGAGGAGCTCACAGGAGTGGATGTTTTCTCTTTTTACAAAGAAAATAAGTTAAAAGAGCTTTATAAACAACTTATGAAAGATGAAACTACTGAAGATATAAGAGAGCACAAAATCCTTGATCGCATTTTTGAAAAATACGTTTTACCTGAGATAAAAGAACCTACATTTGTGATAGACTACCCAAGTAAATATAGCCCCTTAGCTAAACGTAAATTAGATGAGCCTTTACTATGCGAGCGCTTTGAATTATACATTTGTGGAGAGGAAATAGCTAATGCCTACTCTGAACTTAACGATCCACAAGAACAACACCAACGTTTCATAGAACAACTAGAATATCGTAATATTGGAGATGTAGACGCAATGATGTACGACAAAGACTACATCATTTCACTAGAATACGGCTTACCGCCGGCAGCCGGTTTAGGAATAGGTATAGACAGATTAGTAATGATATTGACAAACAAAAGTTCCATCCGGGAAGTAATATTATTTCCGCTAATGAAACCAGAAAAATAAAACAATTACAAATAGAAAGGAGAAAAGCATTATGGCAAAAAATTTAATTTCTATTTCAGATTTGTCAAAAGATGAAATTTTGTCATTATTTTCACTAACGCTTGAAATGAAAAAAGGCAAATATGATAATCTTGTGCCTCTAAAAAACAAATTATTAGCGATGATATTCTACAAACCCTCTACAAGGACAAGTATTTCTTTTGCCAGTGGCATGTACCAATTGGGAGGTTTACCTATAATACTCACTGCAGAAGATTTGCAACTTAAGCGTGGGGAAAGCTTAGCAGATACAGCACGCATATTCTCTTTATATGTTGATGGCGTGGTCATGCGCACAATGTATCATCAAGACATAATGGAATTTGCAAAATTCTCCTCTATACCTGTAATAAATGGCCTAACTGATCTTGAACACCCATGTCAAGTGCTAAGTGATGTATACACACTATATGAAAAAAAATGCAATTTCGTAGCTGAAAAATTGGAAAGTCTCAAAATAGTATATGTCGGTGATCCAAATAATGTATGCAACTCCTGGTGTCTTATAAGCGGAATTTTAGGACTAAACTTTACAATCTCTTGCCCACCTAATTACGGCATTGATGAAAGAATAAAGGAAAAAATTAACGAATTAGGCATAAAGATAAATATTGTTTTTGATCCTCAGGAAGCTGTTAAAGATGCCGATGCGATATACACAGATGTATGGGTTTCTATGGGGAAAGAAAATACAAGAGAGCAACGTATCAAAGATTTCCAAAAATATCAAGTAAATATAGAACTATTGTCAAAAGCTAAAGAAGATTGCGTAGTGATGCATTGTTTACCCGCAAACCGTGGCGAAGAAATAACCTCGGAAGTCATGGATGGCGACAATTCTTTAATATTTGACCAGGCAGAAAATAGATTACATTTACAAAAAGCACTACTTCTAAAATTTTTAAAAGGGGAATGAAATTTTTTAAAAAATTATTTTTCCACAAATACAATATATTTTGTATAATTTTTCAGATTCTTACATTATTGAAATAAAAAAGATAGGGAGGAGGTAGAAAGAGAAAAATGGGCAGCCTAATTGGCGGTATTGTAGCAACAGCGATAGGTGTGGTGTTGTTAATCTTATGGATAAAGGACTTCGTTACAGTAATAAAGGGTGGTATACCTATATGTTTAATATGCGGTGGAATATTGGCAATAATTATTGGTATTTCTACAATTAAGGAGAAAATAGCAGAAAAAGCAGCTGCTAAAGAAGAATCTAAAGAAAGCAAACCCGAGGAAGCAAAATAAGAAAAATAATTTTGTATAATTAACTATTCAGAACTTTTTTCTCTTAAATACCATCCTAATTATTGATATTATTCAGTGATGATGCTTGTTTTGTGAATAAAAAAAAGTATAAAGACCAGTTGTTAAAAGACATAACAGAAAAAGGTCTTTTAACATATCTCAAAAAATATATCCCAAAATACAACAAGCCCTCACATGATATAATCGTAAACATCGGAGATGACTGCTTCATTGGAAAAATACCCCAAAATAGGTACATAGTGATCACCTCAGATGTACTTGTTGAGGACGTGCATTTCTCCTTTCGTTGGTGCACTCCAGAAGCATTAGGTTACAAACTGCTTGCTGCAAATATCAGCGATTTATCATCCATGGGCAATGTAGAACCATCATATGGCATAGTATGCATAGGATGTAAAGAGACTTTACCAATAGATATGTTTAAAGGAATATATTCTAGTTTAGTGAAGACAGCTAACAATTACAATATAAAACTCATTGGTGGTGACACGGTGAGGTCGGAGAAGTTATTTTTGTCCCTCACACTTGTGGGTTTCGTTAGGAAAAATGAATACATTACACGTAGTGGGGCAAACATTGGCGATAAAATTTTTCATGTTGGTTATTTAGGATTATCTGGAGCAGGATTAAAGATCTTAGAGTCGAATTCCATAGAAAACAAAATAATCTTTAAAAAGTATCATAATCTAATAACTACACACTTAAGGCCAAAAATATATCTAAAGGAAGGACAAATTTTAGGCAAATATCACCTCGCAACAGCATGTATTGACACAAGTGACGGCTTATACCGCAGTGTAAAATTCTTAACCGAGGCAAGCGATACCGGCGCAGAAATATATCTCGATAAAATACCTGTGCATCGCGAACTAATTTTATTCTCCAAAGAATATAAGGTCAACATATACGACTACATACTTTATGGTGGCGAGGACTACGGATTGCTATTTACTGCTAAGGAAAATGATATTGATAAACTAAACAAATTTTTCCCAAAAATTAAATATATAGGAGAGATTGTTGATAATAGGGCGGGGATAAAAGTTCTTTGCGGCAATAAAGAATATAAAATCACTCACAATGGATATGATGCTTTTGAGAGGCAATAGGCTGAAAATAAAAACCTTACTACCAGAAGAAACAGAGAAGGTAGCAAAGAGACTAGCAAGATATTTATCTTGCGGCACGATAATATGCTTAACAGGGGATCTTGGGAGCGGAAAAACAACTTTTGTTAGAGGCTTCTGTCATTCCACTAGTAGCTGTATTATCCGAAGTCCTAGTTTTAAAATATTAAATATCTATGAAAACAAAAAGTGTAAAATCTACCATTATGACTTCTACCGTGTAGACTCCGAAGAAGAAATATACTCTCTTGGTGGCAAAGAACTATTTTCCCAATCTGATGGTGTTTGTATCATAGAATGGGCTGAGAAGGCAAAAAAGTTCCTGCCAGAAGAGTTTTTAGAAATAAGGCTAAAATTTATAAACATGAACACAAGAGAATTAACTTTAGTGCCTCATGGAGAAAAATATAAAAAGATAATTGAAAAATTTTATAAGTCCTTCTAAAAAATTGGTTAATTTTATTAAATGTTAAAGATTATCTCTGGCATATACAAAGGCAAAAAAATATATTCTTTGAGGGGCACTGAAGTGCGCCCTCTAAGTGCTTCCGTTAAGAAATCATTATTCGATATTCTAAAAAATAAAATTAGCAATACTAAAAATTGCAAATTTTTAGATTTATATGCAGGAACAGGCTCTGTTGGCTTAGAAGCGTTATCTCAGGGTGTAAAGAAAGTTATATTTGTAGACAAAGACAAGAGATGTATAAAAATATTATACAAAAATTTATGCCTGCTAGGTGTAGAAAAAGAGAGATACGAAATACACCAATATGACATACTCTCTGGGATTTACGAGAAAGAAAAATTTGATATAATTTTTGTAGGCGCTCCTTACAGAAATTATGATAAAATGAAATACAGTCATGTAACTATGGAGAATATAATGAAAGCGGATATCTTACATAAAAATGGGTGGATAATATTACAACATTGCAGAAAAGAAAAATTGGAGGATAAAATTTTTGGCTATATACTTTTCCGTGAAGAAGCTTACGGTGATACAATATTGTCATTTTATAAATCCCCCGAGTAATTTATTTTACCACCACTACTGTACCGTAAAAGCTGTTACCTTCTATATCTACAACCTTATAGATATAAATACCTGAATTTAGGAGTTCTCCATCATCACCTTTCCCATCCCACACTAATGGTAATGAGCTATTAGATAATTCTTTATTTAAAGTAGCAACCACACTGCCGTTTATGTCCATTATGATGGCGCTCTCAACTCTTGAAGAGAATGTTAGCGGCATCGTTTCTGTCACAAATCTCTCCTTAGGCAAAATTTCCTGTTCTTCAATGCTAATATCAAGAACAAAGCTTCTTTTTTCCGACCAGGCGCTTGTGTTAGGTTGAGGTTTTACGTTGTCTTTTGCGCGTACACGCCACCAGTATTTACCAGACGGCAGCGAAGATAGTAAATATTCTTCATTATATATGTAAGGAATTGTTTTTATAAGTATCCGAAAGTCTTTATTAGTGGAAATTTGTAATTCATAACTTACTGGTGGCGACTGGTTTTCTACACTCTTTGTCCACTTAAATCTTATAGGCAATGAAGTAATCACACTATTGTCTTCTGGTACTAACAGAGAGGGAACTGTTGGTGGGGTAGTGTCCAGTATTATAGTAGCGTATGTATGCGGAGAATTCGATATTGGTGAACAATTGGATACTTCATCGCATGCTTTCAATGCAAAATAATAGGTTGCACCTGGTGTAAGACCTGCGGAAGATGGTATTACCCATGTCTGGCGTGTGCCTCCAGGTTGTGGTTTTGGTAAGTTTGGCAATAACGCTGCAGAACTCCAATTACTCTCGGTTATCTCCGAAGTATGGTACCGTATATCATATTGTGCCGCTGTACCTACACTACCATCATCACCGGGCGCTGTCCACGACAATATCACCTCACCTGGATTATTACCGGGTTGCGCTGACAAGTCAGAAACTCTACTGGGTGGTGTTGTATCTTGCTGTGGCTCAACGCTAAAATTGTGCTTGTATCCAGTAGTACGTGTCACCTCAGAAAAATCATTGCGTGCCGTTGGCAAATTACCATCATTGTTAGCTAAAGCAAACAATTTCCAGTTAGGGTCATTTCTATCACTATACACAAACCAACAAAGAGATAATATCTTCTGCCCATGTGGATTTTCTCCTGCACTGGTCCCTCTGTTATTGTTCCAATCATCTATTTTTTGGAAAGATTCCTGCATCCACCCTTGAGTATAAGAATATGCAGGTACATCCTGTGCTCCATAAGCATGAAAAGTATTTGTCTCTGTTGCATGGACAGGCTTTGTTATTGCAAAGTTATACTGTTGTAGAATCTTCATATAAACTTTAAAACAATTGAATCCCCACGAATTAGGTATACCTTTAACAACACTAAGTTGCAAATTGTTATCCACATCTTCTGTATGTTTACCATAAGGATGTATTGCATAGCCATCGCAATTATCACCTATTTTATCTACTATGTAGTCAAAGTAAACATCATAATATACACCACCCTCGCTTAAACTATGAAGCGGACCTTGGTTATTAAATGGCCCTACAGGGCCTACAAGAACATAAACCGCGGGAACACGGCTTTTTATTGCAGTATACACTCTTCTAAAACATTCAACATAGGCATCCGCAGGACAACCTTTACCATCGTTAGTAGGAGGATATTCTCCATCTAAGTTCATCTCATTTCCTATCTGAACCCACCTTACTCCATAACTATTATAAAGAGTAGATGCTATCTCTGCACAATCATTAGCGAATCGGTCGTATTGTGCTGGGTCTGCAGGTATAGTCTGACCCCAATTGTAATTTATACGTACTATTGGTGTAAATACACCCTCAGTACGTATACTCCTGATTAAGTCAAAAAAACCATACCAGGGCTTCTCAACCGTATTCACTGTCTCTACTGTCCAGCCAGTCTTATCATTCATTATCGAAGCTTTAGCAGTAGTTGACCACCAATGTATACCATAAATGTAGTCTGAAGAAAAAGAGATACTAGAACAACTAACTAAAAATAACAAAATTACTGGTAGAGTAAAACATTTCTTACACCACATTTTATTTTCAAGTTAGACTAAAAATTTTTAAATGTTTTTGACATAAATTTTTTTAATTGTGATTTGTAAATTTCACGCACTTTGTTAAAGAAATTTACGTATTCTTGACTACGATAATCGGGATAAGTGTATTCATGTGGCTGAAATGTACCATTTACAAACCTAAGTGTTGCCTCCCCATATACTTTATCTCCTATATACACACGATGCGAATAGTCTTTATATGTAACTAACACAAGTTTGGACAATGTAATATAACCGGGATCAAGGTTTATAGTGCGCCTTTTATCTCCCTTCTGATATTTTATCTCTATATCTGTAACTACATGTTTTATTCTTACAATATCTTCTGGCTGTATCAGATTGGTAAAACTTAAAAATTTTCGCTTAATACCTTCACCTAATTCGTCATTATAATAATCCGTATGTGAAAAGTTTATCAGTTCCGTCTCTAAATCTATTTCACCAAATAAATTTATAAGTACTTTTTTTACCTCATCGAACAGTGAAACTTTAGAAGAGAGCATCCCTATGATGAGCTTTACTGGTTGAGGTATATGGGGTATGGCCATGAGTAAAATTATTTCACTAATACCACTGTTCCATAAAAAGAACTTCCATTGCTATCTATGATTTTATAAATATAGACTCCAGAATTTAGAAACGTGTTATTGCTATCCTTACCATCCCATATTAATGGTAGACCGTTAGACAATTCTTTATCTAAAGTAGCAACTACATTGCCATTGATGTCCATTATAATTACTTTTTTGGCTTTAGACGGAAATGTTAAAGAGATTGTCTTCGTTACAAACTTCTCCCTAGGGAAAATACCATCTTCATCTCCATCAACACCACCGCTAATATTTAAAGTAAAGCTTCTCTCCTTTGACCAAGCAGTCGCATTAGAATTGGGTGTTGCGCTATCTTTTGCGCGCACACGCCACCAATATTTACCTTCCGGTAATGAAGTGAGTAAATATTCAGTATTGTAACATGAAATAGAGATAGGCGACTGGAAATTTTGGTTGTTAGAAATTTGTAGTTCATAGCTCACAGGTGGTGATTGAAGATCTTCGCTTGCCGTCCACTTGAATATAATAGGTAATGAAGTAACTATAGCATTATCTTCAGGTTTTAATAAAGTGGGTATTGGCGATGGTGGAGTATTATCAGGTTGTGGCGCAGAACTCCCAGTACTGGCGTATGTGAAAGGCGAATTTGACACAGGTGACCAGTTATTCATTTCATCGCGCGCCCTTAATGCAAAATAATACGTAGCTCCCGGAGTAAGACCCGCAGTAGAAGGTATCGTCCAAACTTGCTGTGTACCGGCAGACTGCGGCTGCGGAGGATTCGCCAACTGTATCGCTTGACTCCAGTTGTTGTCAGTAATCTCAAAAGTAAAAAACCGTATATCGTATTGTGCCGCTGTCCCACTATGTCCATCATCGCCAGGTGCCGTCCAAGACAGTACCACCTCACCTGCATTATTACCAGGACGCGCTGCTAAATCATTAACCTTGCCCGGGGGTGTCGTATCCTGTGAAGGAGGCTGTG